>Ga0116231_10003977_pt1 | contig 30233 bp, 19 predicted proteins | sample S1TSphgellanicum_2_FD_89695 | JGI IMG/M metagenome (GOLD analysis project Ga0116231, IMG submission 89695) | Host-associated microbial communities from peat moss isolated from Minnesota, USA - S1T2_Fd - Sphagnum magellanicum MG | ecosystem: Host-associated > Plants > Peat moss > Unclassified... | reverse complement strand
TAATATTTTTTTTTTTTTTTGTGTGTAGTGTCGGGGGGTTGTGGGGGGGGGGGGGGGCGCGGGGGGAGAATATGTGTGTACAATTAGTGCACTTACCTTTACAAATGGTCCTTGGGAACCTCGTGTCATTCTTATTCCCCGCTGACATTCATAAATGAGAAAAAGAATGGATGGGGGAAAAGAGAGATGGGACCGGGGGAAGTGGGGTTTTCTGGATGAAAGTGTACATCCTCATGTCCACAAAATAGGGATGGCTTTGGGGCTGAAATCTTGCACATCTTGTAATTTTGCTTGTACTAGGAAGGGTGGAGAATTAGGGTTGTGAAAGTAGTGATGACCCAGAGGTGAAAGGTTAGCAGATTTTCGAACGCTTTTGTATGGTGATGTATTCGGAGAGATGAGTTTAAAATATCCAGGTTGAACTGCAAGTTTCCAACTCTTCAGAATGAGATGAGAGAAGTGGACCTGATGTGGGGTATTGTTTTGTAATGGAATCCATGGGGCTCAAGGGCCAAGCCCATATGATCCTTAAATCAAATGGAATTTGGACTTTAAGGAATTCTCCAAGAATCTTGGAAAAATCCCAAAATTCTTAAATGATCTTTAGTTTACTTCTGTATGTTGCTAGTCATTTGCTCACGAAGAAATTTAAATTACCCTTGGCAATATCAAGGGCTCGCTTTTGGTGCTCACCAAGGGGTTCTAAATGATCAGTTTTTCACCTTCTGGCTTCCAATCAAGAATTATTGTTCATCTCCACACCAAATTCTTGTTAGTTTGCATGGTGTTATGACTAACTAGTAGCCATATTTTGTTGAAAACCAACACATTTGCATCATGACTCTCCCTTCAAGTGCTGATCTAGTAGCCCTGAAGATTAAGTGTATAACTCTGAAAAGACAATGTCAAAAGCTCTTGCTGATGAGACATTATTACCTATCTCATGGCAGTCAAGAGCATGCAAATGACCCAAGAAAATGAAGACTTGATTAAAATAAAAATGAACATTCAGATAAGTTTGTAACCTCTTTTTCATAATTTCATGTAAAATGTGAAATGCACAAATCAATCTACATGAGAGATGACAGTTAATGGGTTTGGAAATGCAAAAAGGATGGCTGTAGATGGGAACAATGATTAATTACAATTCTTACCCAACCGTGAGGTTGTGCACATCATGCATCTCAACCATTTGTGCCAAAATCATAATTATAATGGTGCATTCACACTTGACATTAAGTTAGTGTTAAATAAAATTCTAGGTGGCATCTTAGGTGGCACCCAATGTTAAATGCGTGATAGCTTAATGTGTAGCAAATGTTAGCTTAACATAAAATGTTCATGATAAGTAGGTGTAAGTCCTAAATGACTAGCATGGTGTTAGGGAACTCAACAGTAGAGTCCCTAACACCAAGTGTGAATGCACCTTAAATAGAAATGTAATTTGAAACCAATTTGGATAGTTATTTTGTATACTCAAGAGTCCTTGCAAACAGGGATACCCTCTTCAATTATTAGATACCCACTTGCTTGTAAACAGAACTGAACACTATTCAACCTACATTTCAAAACATAAAACCTTAAATGTACTTTCTGATATTGAAGTTGACAAATGTAAAGTTTTGATGGAGAACGTTTGTAAAAGTCTGTGGTTTCATCCATTACACCCTCATCGATACTTAGATGAACAATAACAACTAACCTCATATTTTCCCCTTCGTTATGAACTCATGCCATACCAAGCACCCCATGCAACCTTTTTTTTTCCTACAATTATAACTGGTTACTAATGTGGCTACACAACTAAGGCCTCAAATAGCATAGATGACTAAATATGTGTGTGGGGTGGAGCTGACTTGATGAATTATTTATTTTAATGAGTGGCTGGGATGGCGAGATGTCATCCAACCATATCTATGGAGTGGCTATAATCAAATTAACAAATGTCTACATAGTGGCTATAATTAGAATACTTGTGATTGAAATTAGTGACGACATGTGTGTTGTCAAGGGATGACATTTCGCTACTTTGCTAAGAGCCCAAATGGGTTATGTTCATAAGAACTAATCAGCTTAGAAGCATTGAAATTTGAGAAAAGCTTGCAAATACGACTTCAATCCAAAGACAAATCAACAACATTAGATTATGTGAAGTTTTGGAATTTAGTGAATTGAAGTTGGATACACTTGCAAAATCAACATTAACAATGATCATTGGACACTCAAATTGTATCTCAAGTAGCTTGAGTGGGATTTTAACCCCAACCCCCATAAGGGTGCTGCCCATTGTAGGTCAAACCATTCCTACACCCACAACAAATTAGAAAATAAACTTTACAATTTTCATCATTTGAATTTGCCATGTGGCATGGACAACAAGATATTCCATGAGAATACCATGGATAACTAGAACCTCAATGAAGACCATTTGCAAAAATAAAATAAATTCGAGACTCTAAATGTCATCTCCTTGATTGTGTTGAAATCCATTTGCAGAAAACCAATTTGAGATTAATTCACCATTTCAAGACCATGTGGCATGGAATTGTAAATAAACAATTAGCTTGAAAGACAATAGAACGGAGTTGTCACTTGACCTAAAGCCACTTTTGCTTTTAAATCTTGTAAGTTGTGTACATCAACAATAAACTTATGATAAACTAGTATCATTCATTGAATACTTTCTTTGTTTCGTTCATTCAATCTTGAAACCATCCCAAAAGTTCAAATGATACACACCTCTTGAAAAAACTAATTCATTGGAGTGTGGAAAATGAACAACCAATGCAAAACAAAAAAAAGGCAAACAAAAACAAACTCACCAAGTGATTCAAATAAAACTAAGCCAATTTATATATGAGTTCTAGTGATTCATGAATAATAACATCAAAATTGTAACACCCAAAACATCCAATTTTGGTTTAGCACCCAACTGTGTACTTTGCAAAGCTCCAAGAACATTAATGTTGTCATTTATACATCTACACAATAGTAAACTTTGCTAATCCACTTGGCCAGCAATGGTTTGTTCATACACAAAATTCTCCACAATAAAAAAATGTCAGTTGTGAAATCTAGTGCACAGATCCAGATGTGTGTTAAGTCATTTCTTTAATTTGTTTTTCATGAAACTTAAAATGTTGAATGTACATTCATCTTCAATAGAACCAAACATTTGAACAACATTAATTTTGGCCAACTATGTATTCTAAGAGCTTATGGTTGAGGATGGAAGATGCAAACATTTTGCACCAAAGTCGTGATGTTGCGATTCTAGCTTTGGGTTCGCAACCAAAGCAAGGGCTTACAAAGGTGCGAGTGGAAAGTGAATCCCACAAATCACATTTCATGCTCCTAGGAGTGTAGGAGGGTGTGAGGGAATGAGCCCACACATTCCCAAGTGGGCTCCCATTTTGGGAGTTGGAGTCTCAATGGATTTTTGAATCTTCAGAGAGTGATTACAAGGGTCAAAACTCATTGGATTGAAAAGTCCTTTATACCATTGAAAATTTCTTTGAACTTAAATGTTTGAAATGGGCTCGCACGTCCCATTTGAGTACTTAAAACATAAGTTATGGCCGAAAGAAGGGATGGGAATCAAACTGCCAATTTGGCTCCCGACCACTAAAAGTCAGGAATTGCCCTAATTTATCAGTGTGTAGGTGGCATGCCACATATTGTTAGAAAATTATTGACAAGGGTTACGATTTTGCTTTAGACTTCACCTCAATCAGAGGTCTACACAAAAAGTTATGGGCCTCCAAAGTTGCAGGAGTCCCAATTTTGAGAATTTTGGGATTTCCAACTTGGGAGTCTCGAGATAAAATGACATTTGGGTGCAATCCCATGGCCAGGCACAAAGAATATTATAAAGGGGAAGGTGGTAGCTTCCCCAAGTTGGGGCCGTGGTGAGTCTTGTGAGTTTGTGTATGCCTGTGACTAATTTGTGCACCAAAAATGTTTCAACCACACACTAACCAACTTGTTGTTTGGTTTGTGCAGGTTCATGTGAATAATTGACTTGCTTGTCACTCATCTTCGCCCCCATCTTGGAGTTTCAGCACGCCCCTTTACCCTGGAAGTGTTACGAGTTAGGGAGCATACCCCAATTCCTTTTTCTTTCATTGTTTCCACTTTCGAACTCACATTTGAATTTTTCAAGGAATGTGGGGGTGTGCCACATGAAATAAGGTTGAGATGGTTATCTTCCTTCAAAACTACCTCTACATTATGCAGCATGGTGACCTTGAAAAAAAAGGTCTGCACATCAAGGTTTTGACTTGAAAACAAAAGAGGTAAAATTTTCCCATTTTCATTCACCTTGTGAAGCAAAAAAAATGTGGTTAACACATTTAAGTGAATGTGGAAATTTTCCTATGCTTCTAATCCATTTGTAGCCCAAAATTGAAGATATATCACACCCAAGGCTGTCATCATTTCATGTTGTGGGAAGTAACATTCAAGCTTTAAAATAAGGCCTTGAGGTGCACCTTCGCATTATCTTTTACCCTATTTATGGCTTGGTTAAAAACATCTTTAGTGACAAGATTTTTTTTTCCACCACCATTAACATGGAATGGTAATAGGGTACTACAATCAACAAATGAAAACAAAATGTATACACATCCTCTCCACCATTCAAATAAAAAAACAAGCTCAAAAGAAGGGTATGATTGGTTAAAGTTTGGATTGAATTGAACTCATCAAATGTTAGATCTTCATACTTGGCATAAGGATCACAATAAAGCTAATATAATTCATGTTGGGTTAGTTTGACAAACTTCACAAAATTGCACATGAACACATCTTTGTTTTGTGCAATTTTGATCAATGCATGCACACATTCAAGCATCGGAAGGATACATGGAAGCCCAAGAATGAGCTTAACATCACACAAAGAATTCAAGTTCTTTAGAGTTACATCACTCTTGGAACTCTCTACATGCATTTTGACAATTAAAGGTTGATATTTTGCAAAAACTTACTTTGTTAGAAAAAACTTATAGATCTAGTGGGTGTTCACATTCTTGAACAATTTGTTCCCCTTAATACAGATTAGTTTAACAAGTTTTCTTCTGACTATGAGTGAAGAAAACATATAGTGCTTACAAGATACCTTCTAATTGACGCATTATATCCAAGTTCGACAAAGTGACCACTGCCAAATTTGTTTTATGAACAAAACAATGAACTGTGATGAAAAAATGAACAACTTTTTTTTGAACTACAATGTCACACCAATTTGATGGCTCGGGTAGATGCAAACTATGGTGGTTCAAAAATGGCAAGAGTTCCAATCCCAAAAGTCCATATAAATGGAAAAATTAACACTAGAATGGAAAAAAAAGTTAAAAATCAATGTTGAGTGGTCCTTATGTGGTGATTAATCAATGAATAAAGTCCATAGGAAAGGTTGCCCATCTAGAAAACTATTGATTCTACATGTTAGCGGAAAAAATATCAATCCAACAAAAAATGACCAAGATTGGGACTTTTGAAAATAAGGCCCAAATCTAAACATTCAATAGCCCATAATCATTTGTTGGTTAAAATTTTTGTTGCAATTTTTTTCAATCCATTTTTTTCCCCCATCATGTATCATATATTGAGTCCTTGTAAAAGACATTGAGATGAAATCATAATAAAAAATCCATTTGAATGTTAATGCAGAACCCAAATTATAATCCATATGTCCACTTTAAAAGTCCATTATCATATGATTGGTGTATGTTTATTGAATTTCACCCTTTAATAAGTATTCTTATTCAAGTTGGCAATGTTAATCCATAAATATTTTTGTCAAATTAATGATTTTACAATGCATTTGTGGCATTTGAATAAAGTACACTTTGCAAAAAGTCCATAAGGATGCAAAAAGTGAGCCATCATAGCTTGATCGCATCTACCCACCTTGGAACACGCTACTCCCATCACAACCCATGCCGACAATTTTAGCTCCCAATTCTTCTAGTCCTAGGCCACTAAAATCTAAACAAGCTTTGACCATCAAAACAAATATGTTATCAAAAGTGGCAAGGACCCTAATTGTTTCAACACAGAGGAGGATTGGAATTCTTTTCCAAGCTTGGACAACATACAAATGGATGGACAACCATTGTGTACTATTGATTGTTTTGACCTCATTAGCAGAAATGTTAGTGTAAGTAGTAGATGCAAATGTAGTTTTGGTAACATTTAATAACACACCATGCATGACCTTTACCATGCCCCAACCGGACAAATCACTTCAATGTTTCCTTCCAACAATCTTCCTTTTGAGCATTTCGAATAAGATTTTGCAACTTTCAAAATCAATCATTGGATGACCATGAGCAAGGATGTGATAAACAATAGCAAATTGGACATACTTTCGTTTGTGCTCAAAAGGGATATCACATTGGAGTAGGTCCAAGACAGAAAGTCTTTGATTAGTAGTGTATTGCCTTTCATTCTTGGAATGCACAAAATTCTTGTTCATATAATAAGAACTTACATTAACACCAAGCATGGAAACTTTGCATTTTTAATGGCCAACATGTTTGAGAAAGTTGTTTAGCTTGGGAGCTAACAACTTGTCTTTCCTTACAACAAATGTGCATACCATGCATTTGACCTAATGAACTTCCCCTTTATCGTCAACAACAGATTTAGCCCAAGGTAGGTGAGCAGTCCATGCATCCTAAAATTTTCAAGAACTTTCATAAAACTTCCTTTTTTTCTTAAAATTTTGCTTGCATAAATCTTCAACAAATGTATTAGACAAGGTAATGGGTGGGTTATTATCAAACAGTGGTGGTGAAGAAGATGGTTCAACTCCATCTTGAAGTGGCAAAGGATAAAGAGGCTTGAATATGAAGTTTTTGGGAATTTAAAGAGGGGTCATGATGCTTATTTGTTGCAACAACTCAACAAAATCTATAGCAAGACTTTGATTCCAAAATATTAAATTGCGAAGATCTAAAAAGTTCAAAGATGAAGTTCCAAACCTAGAAATATAGGAAAGTTGCAAAAAAACAAAAATTCATCAAAGTTCAAAATTAGTTCATATAAGCAAATTTTCAAAATGTTTTGAATTTGAAAACCTAAACCCTAACTAAACCTTAATTGTTCCAATACTACAAAATGTGGGTGCAGTTCACTACTCCCTGTTCACTAGACCAGTGAATTCACTGCTTCTTCACTGGTCCCCGTTCACTACAACTAGTGAATTCACTCAAAATTTAGTGATGTCACTTGGTGTACAGGGACACCTTTTGTTGCAGTGTTCATACACTGAAATCAAACCTAGGAAAAGAAATTAAATTAGAAAGTGGAAGGAACTACAAACTTCAAATATTGAAGATGGTGTAACAAACATGGAATTTTCAAACATCCAGTCGAGAATCAAATGATGACTGAAGGTTTCAATAGCCCAAGCAATGAAAAACTATAATGTGCCGATTTGTTAAATCGTGCACATAATCTTCCATAATGAAGCTTGAGCTTTGAACCCTAACCTTTGAAATTCAAATGACCATTAACACCTTGACAAGTTCCAAGTTCCAAAAACTTGATATGCAAGATTAAAAGTAGTAAGCTTCAAATGCAAAATTTGCAAGCAAAAACATGAACTTAATTTTTTTTTTAAATGGTCACCAAAGCCATATGTACAAGTTTGGGGATTGAAAGTGAGAGCATTTTAGAGTTTGACAAAATTTTGAACCTTGTTTCAAGAAATAACATTTCATTGGTTGTTGTAACTTGCAAGCATTGTCACTATGTCAAAATGGTTGCCTAGTGCCCATAAGCTACAACCTACAACCCACAACGATCAAATCCCTTCTAAATTCTTAGTCATTATTCCAAAGTTTGGAGTTTGAACCAACTTGTACATCAAATCTCTCCCAAGTAAATTCCCAAATTCCAAATTCCAAATCCCAATTTGCTCCAAATCCAATCCAACCATAAGTTTTTAGAATCCATGAAACCAATTTTTTCCAAAACAAAATCATTCAAATAGTCACTACAATAACTAGCTCTACTAAATTAACTATTATCTCCATGCATACATATTTCATTACCTATAAAATCCCAATGCAAAAAAATGTTTGCACATTTTAGTTGTGTTAGTGTCACAAGATGTTGGCAATGTTTATTTTATTATTGTTGCAATGTCAATTGGCGACAAAACTTGTCACTATAGAACATGATGGCAAAAAGCTCCTATGAGATGGAAACAATGATGGTGATTAAGTGGTGGCAAAGATAGAAACAATGGTGATAAAGTGGTTTAGGGTTTCTAAAGGGTGGCGATGTAGTCACTTGGCAATAGGTGGATTAAGCAATTTGACCTCATTTTTAACTTTAATTTTATAACAAGGTTGTTGTAGGGTTCACATTTGTCGCCTTTTGGCAAATTTTCACCAAAATAAAAAGGTTAACCCCATGGCCCTGTGTGTTCTAATATGGTTTGTAGTCTTTACAACTTTGAGGACAAGTGAATATCTACATTAGTCCAAAACATTTGACATAATTCATGTTAATTAACTCATCCAATTTCTAGATGATCGTTAACTAATTCATTGTTAATTTCCTATTTGACGATGATCATCATTAATTAATTCACCCAATTTTGACCATAATTAGCATTACAAAATTTGGGCAGTTTATGGTGTATGTGATCAATTTTCCATGCAAAAATTTCATTTATTTAAATATGAATTTTGGATTGTGTACTAAATTTGCATGCATGCTTGAACCAATTATTTCAAAATGTTTTTTTGTCATACTCTTCTTTTGACCACCTCATCACAAAACAAATTGAATGGCTCTAAGATTCCACCTCAAAACAATTGCATCATGACACCTTTTCTAACATTATTTTTAATGGGACATTTGATGTCCATTGAGATTTTATAATTTCATGCTTAGGGCCAAGCTTCGAAGCTTGGTTCATAACTCAATTAGTCCTATCAAAGTTTTGCATGCCATTAATAATATTTTCCACTACCTAATGAATTTGATTTGGATTAGTTGATCCTTCAATCTTATGCCTCTTTCATTATGTTTATAATGATCCCATTGACCTTTAAGGTATCCATGTGCATACGATAGCGAATGCATAGGTATGCGTGATTTCATTTGTGATGTTTTTGCATCCATAGCAAAGGAAGCTAGTTTTCATGTGGCCCAAGAACAATTACATCTTCTTCCACACTTTAGACATCAAGACATTGTGTTGATGTTGTCTTCCCAAAGGACGAGGTTCAAATTTTAACAAATTTGTCATTATTGACCCCATTTGAACAAATTTTGTGTCACAAGTATTTTCAACATGAGGTTTTGCAACATCAAAGGCAACCTAATTAAAAGAATGAAGTTATCAATATCATCGTGTTAGTTTTATATAAATTTTTAATTTATAAAATAAACAAGTTGATGATTTCTCACAAGTTTGCGCCAACAATTTGTGGGGAATAGGTTTTTAATTGCCCCCTTTTTGTCATAACTATCTTTTTTAGATAAAGGGTTTCAATTACTCTCGAAAAGTTGTAAGCTTCTATTATTTTAAGTTGATAGTAGCCACGGGGTTGGTTACATCTCAACTTCCTTTACTTGCAAACCTTTCATCCATTATTACTTTAGATGTTTTATCACCATAAAAAGTTCGAAAAAAAAAATGCATTCTAATTCTACCTTGATTTCCTTTTCCTTGTTTTATCCTCCATGTACAACCAAATTTTTTTCCTATAATAAAGTTTAAGTTCATAACAATTGAATTATTACATGGGGTCATGCTTTACCTTGTTCAATACAATGTTCACGGAGATTAAACAATGTTGGCATGTTGTCAAATGGTTTTTATTAGTGTGGGGTGGGTATTTGATTTTCAAAATAACATATGGGCCCAAGTTTTTGGGGAAAAAAATCATAGAACCATGAAGGTCCAAGTTTTTGAAATAAAATAAAATAAAGAAAACCACATGGGCTTGATTGTGTAAAAATGGAAAATTGAATACATGGGCCAGGGGTGAGGATTGCAAATTATTTAAGGTGGTTGTCTCACTTGGTTATTTGTCAAGTACCTTGCAAGGTTTTTATCAAATTTACCCAATCTTAACTAATAATGTTTGATTTTTTGAATTTGAATCCAAATGAAACAAAATTTATAAAAACACTTACACACTTGTATATTTCAATCTTGAAATCTTAATGTTGACGTATAACATTTATATTCTAATCATTGTCCAAATGCAAAACAAAGTTGAACATGGTGTGGTTCATAAAATGGATCCATGTTTCAATTCATTATGCATAGTGCAATAAGGCTATCATTAAAATATAAAATTTACATGTTCCATTTTTCATACAACTTTATTGGAACATCCATAAAACTTGCAAAGGTATGAAAGGTGTAAAATACATCTTTACTAAAAGGAAAGGTGAATGATCTTGAATCATAAGTTTTTGCAATATGTCAAATATGGTTCCATTTTGACAATTGTGCATCTAATCATTTTTAGGTCACTTCAAGAAATCACCCATGGCAAATGTCATTAAAAAACATAACATTTATGTCATAGGCAACAACAATGCCAAAAATTGATCAACAATTACATGATCTACCATGGGTGATAAATGGGATAATATATAACAAGGCTTGAGATTTGAACCTTCATGGGTGGTGTCATTACTACTCAATAATAACAAATAGAAATGTTAGAAACACATGTTTGTAGGAAACTTGCCAAACCATTTTTGCATTTCCATACATACCATTGTTGGATTTCCACAAAGCTTTAAACACATGCACATTGGCATGTTGTAGTTGACCCCAAAACACATATTTGTGGATAGTTTTAGGTCACCATCATATTTTCAAAATGATGAAATCATCTACAAATATGAAAAAATTACATAGACCCCTAATGAAAACAAAACATCTTTTACCATTTATTTAATACTAAGGTAGATAATCCATATCACTCACTTTTGAGAACTTTTCAAGTTCCATTCCATTTTCAAATTTAACCTCCAATTCATCTGTCAAATTAGACTTTGCTTCACATGCACTTGCCAAGTCTTCATGCTTCAACAAGCAACCAATGTGAAAATTTGTTGACCAAGTTTTGTTAACAAAAATCAATTTGTTTAGATCATTAGTTTGAGAATGACATTTGTGAAACAAAGTCAAAATTTCAATAATTGAAAAAATTATCTTTATTTTGATTTGGGAGGTTGGAATGCCCAAAATGCATTTCCTTAGTTTTGCAACTATAGGAATTTTTTTCTTCTATGCGCCACCAACTCAAGGCATCCTTGTAGTTTGCATCAATGAGATAATGGTGACATCCATCAAGCTTTCATGGCACAAGGTACTTGAAAGTATCTTGATTTGTTTAGTGGTGTGAAACAAATATTCAAAATTAACTTGTGATCTTTGCACCTAAGGTTCATCAATAGCATTTGGCATTAGTGATTTGTAGGCCTTCACTAGCAAAGGTAACAATAACCACAAGTCTTAATAACAACCAAATTAACTAACTTTTCATGGCCCACATAACTAATGATTGAATGTAAACCCTTCAACCTAGGATGTTAACATTAATGTTAACATTTAAGGACCTTTCCTCCTATCAAATTCTTGTCAAAAAAGAAATGAAGGGCATAAACACTAGTAGAGAATTTGACACTTCATGTGAACTTGTTCCAACTCTTCATTAAAAGAAAATTTTCCAAATTAATCAAGATGTTAGGGACAATCTAATTTGAAAGTTCATCACAAATTTCACAATAAGTGAAAATGATCAAATGTAAAGCATTTCCAAAAAACCAATGACCATGGCTTAAGTTCATCACACAACTAGTCTATTAGTGACAAGACTTTCATGATAGTTTCACAAACTACCCAAGTTTGTGAAGGAGGTACACAACTTTGTAACACCAATATTTGCGAACTACAACACAAGGTAATGAGTGACTAAAATGTCAAAGCATTTTGGAATAGTAACATCAGTTGATTTGTAAACTTGCATGAAAAATGCAAGGACACCAAAAGCCAAAACAACTTGTTGTTGGTTAGAACTTGGAACAAACATTTTCATTTGAAGTTTCCAAATTAAACACCACAAAAGACAAATCAAAAAATTCAAAAAACCACATTACATTTACAAGTTTAGTCTATTGAGTTTAATAAATAAGTTTGAGTTTAATGCAAATGCATAGGTCTACAAATTGGACCCCTTGGTTTTTACATATGCTAGAATCTTTTAGGTTACATTAAACTTGGAGTTGTTGCAAGTAGATTACCATAGTTACACTAGAGGTATTATAAGCTTCAAACAACTCAATTATTTCATGCCTCAATTACTAATCATTCAAAAAAAAAATTACACCCACAATAAACACATCATGAACCCCTTTTGAGATCGAAAGATCATAAGTGCAAATGGCTAAATCACATTTGGCATATGTAGGTTGAACATATTCAACGAATTTTTTCAAAACTAAAAGGCAAAATTTCTTTAGCAAAAACTATCATGGATGGGAAAACAACCCTTAGGCATAAACTATATGCCAATCTTGGCACAAAATTGATTCCAATATCTTCAATGACAAAAAACCTTTGATAAAAAAAATATAACATTGTCCTCAAATCCTTTTTGTATGGCATGATATTTTGGAAACCCATTAGTAACCATATAAAAACCAAAAATGGCATTTGATGTTACATTTGGCCTCTTATTAGTTGGTTTTTGATCAAGCACGATATTAAAATGACTTGCAACTTGCTATTCACACAATTTAAACAAGGTCTTATGTTCTACTTCCACATGTTTGTTTCATGGCAATAATGCCATCTGCTTTGTGGTAAGTAGTGAGACTTTTATGGCACGTAATGTGTAAGGCAATAATTTTAGGGTCACATGTATGATTGTGGCAAATTATGTGTCCCATGATTTGATTCACATTCATATCTACAAGGTGGTTGTTATTTACTTGAAAAAAACCCATGTTGGTGAATTGCAATTATAAGGATTCTAAATAGCTCCTTGTTTTTCAACTCTTCCATGTGTGTTTCAAATAGTTGTGTTTCATCACCATTGGCATCGTCTAAACCTTGTTTTCCACCTCCATCAATTTGCAAGTTGGCTATGTTGTTGCTATCACATTTTACAAAAATTAAAAAGGGAGGGTTACGTTTAGATGTAGCATCATGCATGTTCATTATAAAACCCATTATCTTGTTGGCTAATTTTTAAAAGTGAAACTTAAGACTTAAGATCAAATGATAAAAAAAAAGGGGTAGCCATGGAGCCAAATCCTAGTTCATGAAAGTTTAAGCCCATCAATAAAAAAACCATAGCAAATCAGAGTTATGCAATTGAGAAAAACCCCAACTTGTGAAAGTTTTGACCTTGTAACAAAAACCACAATAATTGCAACAAAAGCCAAAACAAATAAGAGTTATGTAATGGAAAAAACTACAACAAATATTATGCAAGTATGAATTATGCAAAAAAAAAACCCCAATTTGTGAAAGTTCAAACCTTGCAAAAAAAAAAAACCATTGCAATAGAAATCACAACAAAACTTGCAATAGAAACCATAGTAAGTAGGAGTTGTGCAATGGAAAAAAAACCCAACTTGTGAAAACTCAAACTTGACAACAAAAACCAAAGCAAGTAGGAGCTATGTCTTTCACCTGATGATAAATTCAAATAGATGGTGACTTTAGAGTATATAGGTTATCAAAACAAAATGCACAAAGCCCCTACGCTTATAAGACCACAAAAATGAAAGTTCACTTACTATAAAGTGTGTGCAAATCATTGAAAGCCACAATAATGTTTAATTTTTTTCTTCCTTTTTTGCCTTTTCTTGATTGACAATTGATAAAAGATGGTGAGTTGATTTTTTCCTCTTAAGCGAAGAAGGTGGAAATTGGAAACAACAAAGAAAAAACATTGCAAAAAAACACACTAAACAAATAAAGTTCATGAATAAGCAAAAATTGCCTACCTTTTTTGTTCTCCTTTGTGAAATCTTTTAAAGTTTTAAATGATACCACTACCTACAAGTTTCATCAACTGATGTTCTTTTAACCAACACTCCCTTTCATTGATGTGTTAGACAATGGAAATATTCCATTTCAAGATCACATCTAAATTATTTTAGCCAGCAAGGTTACTTTCAAAGAAACCATGAAACAATGAGTGTTTTTACAAACAACTTTACTATTTAAAGAAACAAAGTAAACCCTAACCCTATTGTATGCCCTTGGTGGTTATATCAAGGGTATAAATCTAGGTTTTTGCTAAATAATCAACTCACTTTTTCTTCTCATTTTGATCGTGGTTATCAATAGGGGGTAAAGGTAGGTACCTATGATTTTGATTTGGCTGAATGAAGTTTGGGTGGGGGGTTTTGAAATTTTTATTTTTGCAATATTGTATAATATATGTATATATATACCAAGCTTTTTTATTTGTCAAATACCCACCTTCAAATCTAATATCAACCTCGCATTGGTTTTTACCAATGTTGTGCATGTACATGGTTTTTGATAACTTATTGGGTAATGCAACTAATAAAATTTTAGTTATAAACATTATTTGCAATTATTTTTTAATTTTTTAAAAATTATAAATAAACTATAATCATAAAATGACCTTTTTCTTTTAGTGTAAATGCACATAAAAATGTATGTTTCAAATGTGAATGTGTAACTTGGGACATGTAAATGTAAAATTGTGTAAGGTTATTGCATCTTGTGTAAAACATGCTAAGTGTTTAAGTGTAAATTTTAAAAAAAAGAACATTTATACAATTTTACACATTGTGTAAAACCATATAAAACAATCTAACAAATAAAAGAAAACAACATTCAATATCATATAATGCAATATTGCATTTATTTTGTATTTAAAGTTCAAGACAACACCTATGGAAGTGGAGTTGGTTTAACAAAGAAAGAAGGGGAAAAAAGGGAGAAGGGGAAGGGGCAAAATGGTAGGCTTAAAGAAAGAAAAGGAAGAAAGGTAAGAAAAAATAAAATATTAGATATGAAAGAATGATATTTTGCAAAACTTTTTTCATTGTGGTTTTTTGAGCTCCCCCATGTTGTTCCTCTTTTTCTAGAGGTTGTTTGTAAGTGCAACTAGTGGTGTTGTTGTCATTTAACAACATTTTGCATTATTGAAAGCTCTAACAATGACTTATTTCAAATGAACTTCTTTTCCTTATTCCTTACCCTTTTCATTGTGTTACATTCTCCTTTCTTGTGGTTGTTTTAGGGTATTTTCAAGCTAGAGTGGATTACTTTTGACCAATTTTTTGAGTTTTTAAAAGTACGTTTCATAGTGTATTTTTTACCGGCTAAAAATTATAAAGTTATAAACTTGTAAAAACGTTAATCTTTTTCAAAAAAAATGACACATGACCGTGTAATACCTCATAGGCTACAATGTTTATGAGAAAAAATTAATAATTCATAAAAATGTAATCATGAGGGAGTTTATCATTTTCGTCAATTTTTGGCTTATGTAAAAGTCCATAAAACTTTTATGTGACATTCAAATGATTTGCAAACACCCATTTTCGATTACTATTCACATTTTTTAGTTTTGGAGAAAAAATGAATTTTGTTCATTATAAACTCAACATATGGTGAGTCCATTTATACATCCTTTATGTACTATCACATTGCAATGGTATGTGATGAAAAGTCCCCCATTAAGTGTAGAAAATTCAACTTCAAATAATCTCAAGATTCTATCACACTAGATTAATCACATACATGAGTCCTTTTTCATAAAATTTAAGAACAATTTGACATGGAACAAATTCTAATCCATGAGGGTGCTAAATAAATGGACTTTCACACCAAAAATGATCCATTCTAACTTGCAAATACCCTTTACAACTCTTTTCATTTTTGGTCTTGCAAAGTAGGGTTTAAAGTTTATAGCGAACTCTCCCATTTTGTTCATCTTCATTTCGCAAGTTAAATGTTCATATTGTAACTTTAAGCATTGTTTGCAAGTTCCATAAGTGATTCTTGTTTCAAGTGAACTCCCCCTTGTCATCTTGTTTTTGTTGAGATCTAACATTGTTGTTTAGAAAAATTATATTCATGAATGAAAAGTGTGAGGTGTAATACCTTCATTTTGATATAAACCATAATCTCCAAGGACAATGAGTAGTGATTTACATCTACACAACGAAAAACAATTCTACATAACATTGTGTAAATATATTTCATAAATGTATACATGTATGCCATGCAAGTGTAAAAACTTTGACATGTAAAATGATTATTATGTACACTTTTATGCAGGCACCACACTGACTTTTATTGTCATGTGGCAACCTTATCCATTCTCAGTTACTCTTTTGATTTAGTAAAAAGCTTGTGTCTTCCAATCCATCCATAGTTTAATTAAACAAACATTTTATGTTATTATTTAAGTGCAGGTGCACTTCATACATCCTCACCCTTGAACAATTTAAAAACCCAAAGAAATGAGTGATTTTGTAAGCCAGAAAATGACCATTGGAACTTGTCCAAAGGATGAACATAGAACAAAATGAAACAAGTACAACTACTTAATCTTGCACAGTGTTTCTTTTGGAAATATTTCGCAACTTGACGAATTTTTGTCAGAAAATTATATAACACAAAACATGTGAGACTTTTAGGAATCTTTCACCTACAGCCCTCTTAGGACAGTCACCATTTAATGCTAATTAATGCTGGGGATCCTCACCAGTGGACCCACTTGAGGAATTAGACCCTGTTCCTGCATTAAAAGGGCCACAGTGAACCAGCACCCGCACCCACCAGCGCACCATGAAGGATGAATGGTAAGTTGTCAGGAAACAGTTTTCCGTTTGGTTCCAGTTCATTAGCTAACCATGGTGATTAGCTCAGTTGCTTTTTTTCCCTACCTACCTACTGGCAACCTACAAGCAGGTTTTTAATAGGTAGGTAGTAAAAACAGCCATTACCTATGTATAAACCATCTACTTACCTAGTAGTTACCTATTTTCCTACTTGTCTACCTATATATCAGACCTATTTTCCTTCAGCATTGGTTATCAAGGTGAAACCAAATATTAACTCAGTTGAGGTTCATCCACAACTGAGTTATAAGAGGCATCCAATGGATGGTGTGCTGGTGAGTGCTGGTTCATTGAGGCCCATTGAAAGGATATGAAAATACGTTGATGAAAAAACTAGTGTTGGGCAGTTCTTTTACTTTTATGAAGAACCTTTGGTTCCAGTTTTAAAAAATAAACTAGAAAAGTTCTGGTTCTGGTTCCACATGTAAATGGAAATGGGAATCCAATTCTGGTTTTAGTCTGGTTCTAGGTAAGGGGGACTAGAACCAGCAAATAACTGCTGCATAACCTCTGGTTAGTCCTCTATTCTAATCGTTTTTTTCCCCAAAAACTTTTTATTCCAGAATATTGATTCTGGTTCCAGTGCCAGTTCCCATAAATAAAACCAGGAACCCAGTTTTGGGTCCAGTTGTTAAAATAATCTGGTTCCAGTTCCGGTTACTGAACAGGTTCCCAAAATCAGATCCAGTTCTGGTAACCAGAACTGGCAATTGTAAACCACCAAACCCAGTGACTACCGAGTACTAGAAAAAACTTGGCAGCAAACTGATGTCAAATTCTAGTTGGATTTACTTGGGCAGGTATATACATTGTACTATGTAGGCTCTCAATTGACCACTTCAGGAATTCAAGGGCCAGCTAGCAAGGTCAGATTAAAATTCTAGACATGGAGTCATTGAGTAGGAGAGGCAGGTTCATAATACAACACTTCATCAACAGATCACTCTTGAACTCTAACAACTGCATCAAGCACAACGATGATGGCTGATAAAGTAGTCAAGTAAACACAGCTGCATGTGTGCGATCGCATAGTAAACAATAATCTTCATAATCATGTGTGTGATCGCAAGGTAAACAATAAGCTTCATAAGCATGTGTGTGATCGCAAGGTAAACAATTATCTTCATAAGCATGTGTGTGATCACAAAGTACACACTAATCTTCACAAAGTAAAGTGCAGTTTCTATGTGCTTACACACGACTCACTCAACCACTATTTTCTGGTAAACAGTGACGAAGTGGCATTTCTATGTGTTTAATGCCGACTACTCAGCAATGAGTTTCTGAAGAAGGTTCTTTGATGATTGAGTAACTTTCTATTATCTAGGCTATGATCGAGCTTTGAATAGATCGGTGTAGATAGAGTGAATCAGTTGGCTGACTGTACATGATGACAACTGAATTAAAAATAGTCATAGATTATCATAAGAGCATCTTCACTCACTCTGACGGTTTTTTTTTCCCAGCGGTTTTTTAAAGGATTTTCTGAGAAGGCCAAGGTGACTAGGTGTTTCCAACCCATGCCCTGACAAGTGGCAGCCTCTCAAATTTAAGTGTATATTGTGAAAGTTAGGTGCCAGTTTTTGGTAAAAATTTGGTCACTCTATGAATTTTTAAAAAAGACTTGTTGGTTACAAGACTCTTACTGCTATCAACTTTGCAAATTATTACATTGAAGTAGAAGTAAAATGAAAAATAAAGTAGTAATTGAGGCCAAATTTTCATGACTACAAATTCAATTGACTATAAAGATAATCTCTTGGGGGCTTTGAACCCTAATCCAAACGTACCTTGCTTATTGTAGCAAAAGATTGCTTGGAAAAACATAGAATAGGTTGGTTACATACAAAACCACACTAGTTACCAACAAGTTCAAAAGTTCAATGCATAGACACACACCAAAGACATATTAAAAATGCAAAGTTGCACCAGTAAGTCTGAAGTCAAAAAATGCAAATATATGCTACCAACAAATGCACATTGATACACAAAAAAAGAGGATTTAGGTTTAGGGCTTTATTATAAAACATGAAAGGGGTGTGTTGTGCAATTCTCATGGTTGCTATGCATTTGCAACCCTATAAATCTTCTATTGGTTCCAAGATCTAATAGTTGTAGTCAATGGGAAGGTCTCCAATATAAAAAAATTGTGCATACATTCACATGACAAGATCCAAATGGATTGTCAATTGGTTTTTCAATTTGTTTTTTATGAAAGATAGTAAAGAAAAACACCTTTCATCTTCTACACTACCTAGAATTGTTGCCATTGAAAGTTGTATGGATTTTAGCCATTTCGAAAGCTTGTGACAAATGATCTAATTAATAGTTATCAATACCCACATTTTGAAACATGGATTGTAATCTAAGGGAAGTTTCCTTGTTGTTGCAGAGTTGGCCATCATCATCACTTTGAAGAAAGAGGCATGGGCTTCTAATTTTAGTTCATTAAACAAAGGTGGAATGTAGATTTGGTTGGCCCCAATGTTCTTCCCATGACAATAATGAGTTTTCAAAATGCCAAGTTGTGTCATAAAATATGTTTAACTTTTGGTTGAACCCAAAATTTGGGATAAGTAATTTCAATGGCATTCATAATTTCTTGTGAAGTGAATTATCATAGCAACTCGTCAAGTAAACCCTAAGCAACACCTATCCTATGCATTGTTTTTTCACATCATGCACTTCCATGAACCAACCAATCCTAGAAACCTAGCTCAAAACACTTGTGATGGTGCATCTTTTGTATTGCAATATAATATAAGTATGTCCATAAAAATGAAAAGTTATGTATTCAAACTCAATGTTATGCTCAATAAACCAAATATGATGCAAAACATCATTAAAGTTTTCCACAATGTCTAAAAGCTATTCAATTTTTTTTCCCTATACATGGTTTGCTTATCACAATACATTTGATACAATTTTCTTTCACATTCTTTCATGGCAATGACAAAATCACATATGAAAATGTTTTGATTTTGAGCAAAATTTGATAAGCTTTGAACAATTTCTAGCATGGGAATCATGTAGGTCAAACCAAAAAAATTCAACATTACACATAACTTTAGATTTGCTTTCATTGTGTCACATGGGCTACTCATCAAAAATCTAAATCACAATTGGGTGTAATCACAAAAACATGACCCATTGTCATTATAACTAGTCTTAAAAATCATATAAATGGAGACAAATAATGTGAAAATTTATTGTGAATTGGAAACCTTTTCATGTTATATCATTTAATATGTACCAATAAAACTTGTTGTAAAGTTTGAAGTGTTTTTAAAGAAATTTGCATGTCCAAAAGGACTCTTTTAACACTATAATTAGTTTTAATAGTCTTTTTGTAACACCAATTGACATTTTTTGAAGCTAATTTTTTATGATTTAAATGCATTATTATTTATCATGAATTTTGGTGTTTTAATACCATCCTCCCATAAATATGACCATAAATCCAAAATTCTAATCTTAAACCATTATGGATGGAATAGAAAATAGAAAAAAATTATTTAAAAAAAATTATGATGCTTTAAAAAATTAACTTGAACCTATAATCTATTTCGACTTTCAATTGTAATTTATTTGGAATCCGATTAATTTGTAAAGAAGTAGCTATAATAAAAATATGGACAATGAACAAAGCCCTCCAATGTTTCCTTAATAACCACACCATAAAAGGGTGTGGGTGCGGGTCATGTTTCCACCTAAGTGATTTGTATTTTATCAAAATTTGTTTTGTGGGTGAAAGCATTGAGATCCAATGGATTTTTCACATTGCTTCAATCTTAGACACCAAAGGCAATTTTCAAAGAATTTGAGATGCCAAATTTGTCTTGTGTGTAACACAATGTACTTGTAGCATGTAGGAGGCAAATTTGTCCCTCAATTGTGTTGTAACATAGCTTTTGGTCCTTGGAAAATAGAGATTCCATCTAAACCAAAACTTTTGAAATAAAATTAGATTTTGAAAGGCTACGAAATTGAATCACACTACCCACAATAATTTTTTGTTAGGTTATTTACTATACCACCATTCACCACTTGCTCTAATGTTAATAGAATTGGTACACATTTCCAACCATCAACAACATAAACATGAACAATAATCCAACATTAGTAGTCTATGATGGTTACTTCATAAATAGAAATGGAAAGAAACCTTGTTTTTTGAATTGATAAACGTGTGTTTATGAGCACAATTTGATACATATATTCAACCATGATTAAAGCACTTGAGTCATTCCAATGGTGATGGGGGTTGTTTGGCACTTTCACAATAAAACAATTGTTACACGCTCTCATAATTTGTGATTGGGCGTCCTTGTTGCAAGAGATGGGAAATTGTTTTCTTTTTGGTTGTAGGTTATATTTTACTTATTTTTAATGTGTAATCCAACATTTACCTAGTTTCTTAAAAGACCTCTACATGCATTGTAATAAACTACCATTTTTTTTTTGATATTGGCTATTCACATTCATGTAATTATCTTTCATTTTGACACCCAACCTTACAACATGCAATAACTTTCAAGCTATGCCCAACATGTTTTTGCAAGCCATCAAACTTGGGGACAAGTAGCTTCTTTATTTTCTCAATAAAAGTGTAGGTGTTATACTTAACCATGGACATCTTGCCATTTGGGGCCATCACAATTTCATCTTAAGAAAATTTTGCAACCCAAACATCTTTAAACACCCGATTCAATTCCCATTTTGATTTACTAGGTTTTTATGGTTTTGGACAAGTAGGGTTAGAGGCTAACATGATTTGCTCTCTTTTTGCACCATGGGCAATGGTTAAGGAATAAACACCTCCTACACACAAAGATGTACCATCCTACCATGTGTTTGCAAGTTATGTGAAGGGGCACTTAATAGTTATTTTTAACATAATCAATTTAGAGTCATAAAGTGATAACACACTATAGGGAGGCCAAAATTGTTATCACATTGTATTGTTTTTTAGGGGTCCCATGTTTGAACTTCAACCATGTCATTACTATGAAGGATTTTCACAATGTTTTTGCATATTATGGTAGGTCAAAACCCAAATAAGTCAAATTCCAAAGAAACTACATTTTTAGATTTAATATGATGTGATGTTAAAGTATATTTGGGTCAAACCTTGTAACTAGTAGCCAAAGGGATTACTTTCGAAAAGGACTGCACATGTTTTTTCCCCAAAAAAACTTTTACATGTAAATGAAGTTTTGAATGAAATTTTTTGTAACTTGTTTTTAAAAATATTTAAATGTTCCCAAATGCATCATTTTTTTTTCGTAATTATTGAATAAATATGAAATTTGAAAAGTGTGTAGATTCCTTACAGATTTAATGTTTCATTTTGAAAAATGATCAAAATTTTAAATCATCACCAAAAATTAAAATTTCACATTCTTTAGTTTTATTATACTCTAATATATAACTTTTCTTCATACATCATCTACATTATAACCCATTTATATGTGGTAAAGGACTCTTGAAGCTTTAAAATTCTAAAGCAATTTTGACACATTCTTTGAATTTTAAACTTTTAGAATTCCACATTTTTAAAAGTATGAGTGCTTTTTGAGTGTGATTAATATGTTCTTATCATCTATATTTTTTTCAATGAATTTTTTTTGATTATATGAGTCCATTTGGTAGTCCTTTGATGTAATAGGTGTACATTTTCAAACATCTTAAATTAAAACCAAAACTTAAAATTGGATCAAATGAATTTTTACTATAAATTCCTTAACATTCATATGAAGGAAAAAAAACTAACTTGCCATGATTATTATGGTTTTAAATGGTAATAAAAAAAAAAAATTTTGATTTTGACTAATTATGTCTAACATTCGATACCTTTTTTGGTTCCTAATTATGTGTTTGGACCTATTTGTGCCAAAAATATATGTCACAATGTACTAAAAAATGAAAATATACTCAAAAAATGATTAAATTGATTTTTAGTCTTTATGAAATTTGTAATATCTATTAAAAATTGTGATTCCATATGATTGAAAGAAGTTTGTGAGCCATATGAAAAGTTTGATAATTATCATATCACAAATGGGTGTTTGGGGGGGGCGGGGGGGTGATGACCATAAGTATGTGGTAAATTAACATTTTGACAAACTATCACTTTCAAATGGAAGATGCTAAAATATGTGAAGTGGATCATTTTTTGAAATTTCATTTCCAACATTTTTTGGTTAATTAATTCAAGCCCAAACCTAATGTAATCCAAAAAAAGAAATTTTTATTATATTGCATATACCATGAATATACCCATTATCCCTTGAATTTAATCTTTAAATTATTATTTTTCAAATAATATTAGATATCATTAACTTTATGAAAATCAAATATCAAGCCCAAACACCAAAAGTGAAACCCAAAATTAAATGCAACATGTTTTGCAAAAATATACATCCATACATACATGTTGTGAAAGTGCCCAAAGTGCCCCCTCCATAATGTGCTTTCACCCCAGAAGAAGTTTCAATGGGAGCAAATGAAAACAAAACTTGAATTAAAAAATGGCAGGTAGTTTTATTGGAACCATTAAAGCCATTAGAGATGGCACAAAAAAACAAGATTATAATTTAACCTTAAACCCTAAGCAATGACAAAGTACAATAATGTTGCAAAAAATGTTCAAACTTGTGACATAACAAAACAAAAGTTTGGCCCTCTTTGCAATATTCACAATTTAACAAAACAAACATGTTGCTCCTTCATGCACAATTAAACCTTAAATCCTAAACAATAACAAGACGCAATAAATCAACAAAAAAGTTCAAGTTAAAGGTTTAAGGAGTTTCAAATCCTATACAAACCTCAAACAATTCATGAAGAGGGTGACAAAAAGGGTGACATGCAAGCTTTTCAATTTGCAATATGCACCCATGTATTTTCAATGGGGAGCTTAATCCTTGGGTGTGCAAATCTTTTAAATTTAATGTCTCAGATTGTTTTCAAAATTATTGACACATAGTTTGAATAGCAAAATTGCACAATAGTAACTTATAATGCACAACAACACTCTTGAAACTTGCACTAATAATGTACTCACCAAATCCCAACTCTCAAATTGTGCATAAAATCCAAACTTGTAGCTTGAAGTTTCAATTATAAACAAAAAACTTTGATATTGTACATGTTGCAACGATTCAATCATCAATGCATTATGCAATAATCAAAGTTTCAACAAAAAAACAATAGATAGAAAATAAGTTACAATAGACAAAACATTGAAGGCTTGCCACTAAGTATTTCAATTTAATTTGTAAATTGGCTTAAATGGTTGTTGAAGTGTGTAGTGTGTTTCAATGGTGGCTATAGACTGTTCAAGACTTGTGAACAAAAAGTGACACCCTATTTAGACACATTGGAGCATTGAAAAGGCATTGGTGTTGTACAAACATATCACAAATGAAGAGGAGCTTGTGACAAAGCAACAACTTGTGACAAGGCTCCTTTGAAAATAGGCACCCTATGGCACTTGAGTGTCAAACAAAATGGCAACCATCCTCAACAATTGGTTAAAAAAATTGGCCTTGTTTTCTGAAAAGGATGTTGGATGATGACAATTTTGGTAAAATCTAGGGGTTTAATTTAAAGCGGGAAGTCATAAAGGGATTTCTTTAGGTTGAAATTATGTTAAAATTTTCCATTAAAAATTCATCCATCCCTAGGAGGATTTAACTAGATTTGGTTATAGGACAAGTAGGACAATAAGTTTTTGGTAGTCTTGTTCGGCAACTTGTAGGAGCAATTGTTTTAACTTTGATGCACTTTGATGCTTGTGTAGTCCACCATAACTGTGTTTTAAGTTTATGTGTGTTGATAGGAAGGTGATTACCCATTGGATTTGCATCGAGTAGTTTTACAAATTTTATTGTCGGGTGTTGGCATGGTAGGGTGGACCAATTTTGGTGTCACGGGGGTACTTTTTCTACAATGGGCGTGATTGCAATTATTATATCTTATTACATATGTTGGGTTTGGTTAATAGGGACTCATTTTCAAAAATAGACTTTATTATTTACATGGTGCAATTTGTTTTAATGCAAAAAAATAACATCCCAAGAGCTATGGACTTTTGAAATTGAAAATTAACTAGGGTGTAATGCTAACTGCAATTAGACTAATGGACTTTAATTTGTTTCAATAATGGATCTAAAATTCATTTAGGGAATTGGTTTCAAGGTGGAAATTTATTAATAAAAATAATGCAAAAGAGTTTTGCATGTATGAATTGGAGGTGTTACAATATGGACTTTTGATTGTTGAGAAAACAAACCCTATTTTTAAAAGTCCATAGCATTAAAAAACAAAGATGTTTTGGGTGTAAATTTTGTAAACTTATATAAATCACTAGCTTCTATAATGCACAAATCACATATGGAAAAAAATTGTTAAGAATGGATGGATAGATCATTTTGTCATCATCATGTGTTAACATTATGCACACTATAAAGCTTGCAAAATGGACTTTGGGCCAAGTTATTTTTTTGTCAAGTTTTAGTCCACCCAACCATGCCAAGACCTTGCCATAATGATAATGGCAGTTAAAAATTCCATCAATTTGCTAATAAACATAAAAAATGAAGTTTTGTAGGTACAAGGTGGTGTAATAATTGACAAAAAATTGGCATGCCAAATTTGGTTTGACAAAAAAAAAATTCCCGACACAATGAATGAAAAATGGTGTTGCCACAATCGATAATTCTTGATTAGTTTTTAATAAAAAGCTCATCAATGTAAAGGCGGTGCTCAAAAGTGTTATTTGCCAAATCGGTTGAAATACTTAAATGCACTACTACTATTGTTGTATTTAGCACTTTGATTTGGTCATGATGGCATTTGCATCCAAGTGTAGCACTAATAAATTGATACTTGTAGGTAGTAGTCTTGATCAATGATCTTGTCAATTGTGAAAAAAAGTGACAAGCATTGATGAAAACACCTATGGATGGAATTGTGTGATCTTAAATGAATATTTAAGGATAGTCACTTGACAAAATGTATTGTTGAAACATTGCATGAAAATTGATAAACACATGTACTACAAATGTATGCACCAACATTGGAAATTGATAATATGCAATCAATGTTTGTTTATCTAAAATTGGTATAACAAACAACAAATTGGAGTATGTTAATAATAGAAAGAAAGTTTGTGGATCTTTTAATAAATTTTTTTGACTATGAATCGATATTTTGTTGTAACAAGAATTGTGTAGAACACCAGTGTGTTGGTTATGAATGAGTTGAAGCAATGCCATTCAAACATGTTGTAAGTTAAATAATTGGATAATTCAATTAATTATAGAATATAATGATCAACAATGGTTCAATGGAAAATTCTTGGAAAAATACAAATAAAGGGTTATCCATGTTGCAACCTTTGCTTGGAAAAAGAAAGCATTGATAAGAAATGAGGTTCCAAAAGGAATAAGGACAAAAGAAAAATGTCAAATGCAACCAAGGTTAGAAAGAGTTTGTTGTCATTCCATGAATAATGGAGTGAACAAATCAATTCAAGCAAGATCATTCTATAGTTTGAACAACAAAATTCCAACTAGAGAATGAAAACAACAAAGTTAAAATTTAGTATTCAACACTGTATTGTTTGCCAGTTCCATGATTTTGGTAAAAATTGGGAATGTTAATATTTAATTTAGAATTGTTGTAACAAATGACTATTGAAAAAAATTAAACATATGATGGTGTGTCCAAGCAAAATTGTTGGTGAAATTGTTGTTTGAAATACAAGATAAATTAGTAGCAAATGAAACATTAAAAGAAATAAAAACCAATATTGATCAGGGGTATTGTTTTTAATGAATTATAACTATAAAAAAAGATAAAAAATGTTTATGGCACTTGAGTTGGTGAAAGCAAATAAATTGTAGGATTACATTACAATATAGGAAAAAGTTATATAGGATTGACTACCAAATGTACATTGGTTTGTGTTGCACATAAATTGCATGTCTATTTTTAAAAATTCATTATCTTATTAAGCAATTAAAGAAAAATCTACAATGTATATTCTAGATCAAATCTATAATAAGAAACCTTCTTCAACATCTAAAGATGCAAAAACATGTACAAAAAATTGTTCCAAAATTGAAAAACTTGGTTGCTAAAAATCTATAAACATATTATGGTTTACAATTGTAATATTTTAAAAAATTCTACAAAATATTTTGTGATTGAAATCCTTCCAACAAATAGAAAATAACATTGTTAAATCCTTCATTGGCACTTGAAGAAATTTTAGGGTTTATGACTGAGTTTATAATTAGTATTTCAATCATAAAGGATAAAAATGATTAGTAGCTTTAAAGTCGTTATAGATGAGTTGTTTAAGGGGTAAAAACACACTATAATGGATTTATTTAGATATCACAAAGGCATAATTTTTTGGGTTAGATACATATTATTGATAAAACCCATATGCAAGTTGAGAATTCCAACAAAAATGGACTCAAATAAATGAAACTAACTTCTTTCCCCTTCTAAATTTCAAATAATTACACCAATAACATTAATATTCAATGAAAGATGGACTTTGTAATATAGGTAATTCCTAGGCCGCAGTCCATAAAAAAATGTGTTATGGACACATTGCTTATAAAAAAATTGAAGATTTTTTCCACAAATTTGGGTCATGTTATACTTTCAAGGGTTATGACACTTGAAATTAAAGTTGTTGGAAACATTGAAGTATATAATAGACTTTATAATTGCTTATTATGCATAATAATAGTCCAATTTTTTTCAAAGTTCATCACATATTCAAAAGAATGTTTTTTATCACCAAAACTAAATGGAGGTGTTAAAAAATGTTGAAACCAAAACATCATTAACTTAGACATGGAAAAATATGCCAACTTTAATATTGTTTCAAGGTTTTTTTTTTGGTTCAATTTTCTATGTTAAAAAATACACCAAAAAATTTCCTAAAATGAACTTTGCAGTTGCCATTTTTGGTCCACCCTAATGTGCTTTCACCATAGGACAATAGTCATTTAGGACATGATATGACACGTTTCATCCATCAATTATAAAGGACATATGTGAAGTCATTAATGATAGTTTAATGTTCCCCAAGTTTTTGTTCTATCATTGGACCCAAAAACTTGGGGAACATTAATTTTTAAAATGATAATATTTATTATTATTGATTTATTATATATAATATAATTAATAAGATATATATATTTAATTATTTTTAATTTCATTAATTTTCCATCCTATCAATTGTCGACATGTGTCACCATTAGGTTAAAAACCAAGTGGGTCCAATCACGATTGGGGCACACAAAAAGAATGTTTCACCCCAAAATCATTTGCATGATAGTACTTTGAATGACCATTATGTTTATCATATTATTTATTTATTAATTATTTATTTTTCATTAAATATTCACATTATTTTTATTAAAATGGTTGTGATTAATTATGATTTGGACGATTTTAAGGTGTCCTCAAGTGTCTTGAAATGATTTCCAAAAACCATGTCCCATTACATATGATGATACAAAAGGAATCAAAAGGGTAAAAACATAGTCATAGGAGCCACTCTCATGAGTGGACAATGTTTAAAATTGCATTTCTACAACTTTGACCATACACCGTTCAAACATAATAATTGAAAATGATAATCTATTTTTGCAATAGGTTCCATTACTTACAAAAATTTATTGTAAAAATTTCATCAAAATCAAGATTTCCTTTATATGTGAAAAGGACTCAAAACATAGGAGTGGACATTGCTTTCTAATTTCAAAAATCCTTTTTGCATATCAAATGTGTGCCATCCACTCTCAAACATTAGGATTCATGGTGATAATTTTAAGGGCAACACGTGTAGAAATAATAAAATTTTGATATGTAATGGATATTAGCATATTAGTTTCAAATGTGCTTTTGGGTTTGAAAAATATGAAATTTGAAGTTGTCCGTTTAACAAAAGTTCATCAATTTTACATAATATAGAACATGGATGCATGATCTTCATGGTATTTAATTGAAATGTAAAATCATGTTTATATTAATAAGTAATGTGCTGCGCAGTTTGTATGGGTTATCTTTAGTTAATTAATTTAACCATGATTTGTATATTTTTCAACTATTTGCCTTATATGTTTCATGTTGAAAATGTATTTATTTAAATTTTATTTTATATTGAATCTATCTATACATATAACAAACTATTTAGTGATTATTTCATCATTTAGTTTGAAAATTGGATTAAAACCATCCTAGGTCATCCATTAAAATATAGGTTCTCAAACTAGCTTGGGTTACAATTTTTCTTGTGATATTCTATGTTTAAGTCCAAACCATGGCTAGTTTCTAACTATACCATAAAGTGGAATTAGTTAGCCTCTAATTCTACCCTAAACCCAAGCTAGTTGTTAGCCTCTAGCTATGCCTTAAACCATAAACTTGACCTAATTGTTAGCCTCCGACTATAAACCCTTAAACCTTAATCCCGAGCTAGCTCCTAGTTTGCTCTAGACCTTTTATAATCTTCTTGCTTGCCATGGATATGTTCCTTCATGCTTGTCATTTCATGTTCCATTGCATTCCTGTCACAAACTGGTTTTTCATTGCTTTTTGTCGTCATTTTCTTGCCATTGCCATCACTAATGTGCTATGTTTTTAACGCTCTCTCGCCTTCAAGGTTCATCAAGCAATGGAACGTGATGCATTGAATGTTGTCACTATGTCATTCCTCAACAAGTCTATAACATTTGTAATATCCTTTGTTATTAGTATACAAGATGTGTGCAAGTCATGCACCAAAACATGGCAAATATGACTACACCCATGACTACGTTTGTAGTTGTAAATACCATTCATGACTACATGACTATGTAGTCCATGTGGACATGTCATCTATCCACTAGTTGTATTTTTGTCCTAATCGTAAATCCCATGGAATGTATTATATATATTTAAATTGAAATATATTTATAAATGGCCATTTGGTAGGTAGGTAAGCTTAAGTAGGTAGGTAACTAGGATCCTATTTATTTTTTGGCGACAAGCCTTTTTTATTGTCCATCACAAGTAATATTTGCACTTTGAATGTATGTAGTGCATGTATTGTGTGTAGACTAATATTTTTTCACCTAATTATATAGTTTACAAATTGAACTTGTTGACAAAGGATATGGGATAAATTTACAACATTATTCCACATCATCCTTTGTCCGATACAAAAGTCCCCAACTTTGACCATTATTATTATTTTCATAATTTGACCATATATATATATATATATATATATATATATATATATATATATATTTTTTTTTTTTTTTTTTTTTTTTTTT
>Ga0116231_10003974_pt1 | contig 30252 bp, 14 predicted proteins | sample S1TSphgellanicum_2_FD_89695 | JGI IMG/M metagenome (GOLD analysis project Ga0116231, IMG submission 89695) | Host-associated microbial communities from peat moss isolated from Minnesota, USA - S1T2_Fd - Sphagnum magellanicum MG | ecosystem: Host-associated > Plants > Peat moss > Unclassified... | reverse complement strand
TTGATGAAAATTGTGGGAAAAAAGCGCCAAGACAACAAAAAAAGCAGCACCTTCAACAAACACACGCAAAAAAAAAAAAAAAAAAAAAAAAACACAAAAACAAAAGACAAAATCAGGACAAATTAACAGACACCATGAAAATTTGCGTTGTGATCATCATGTGATTACATTTGCTTAGAGGAGGGAAAAAATAGGGTTTTCTGGATATCTCTCACCTCAAGGGCGCGGTTCTTGGCGAAGGATTCGGGATCCGCTGATAAGCCTGCGGTATCCCAGCCATAGTCTCCCGGAAACTCTCCCTTCAAATATGAAGGTGTCTGTGCTGAGAAGGCGCCTAAGTACTTGGGACGATCCGGCCCATACCAGTAGTCCGCGCTCTGTGAGTAGTGTGGAAAAGAACCAGAGAAAGAGTCCTCAGTACTTACTGCCGGATTCATGTTGACATAGACTCTTCTTCAAAGACAAAAAAAATTCAGGTCCATATTTGCAACATCCCCTAGCCATGCAATAGAGACCATGGACACCATGTAAAGAGAATGCAGTAAGTAACCAACCATGGAAACCTTCGCCTGACCAACAGCGACCTTCTCCCTCACAGCATTTCTGGTGGCCACCGTGCCAAAGAAAGCTGAGCGGCTCACTGATGTGCCTGCTGCTGTTGCTGCCATGGCCGCCATCCTTCCTTTTTCCCCTGTTGCAGACAAAAAGACATGCAGAAAGTTATAGTCCACTAGACGTTAAACTACGACAACCCAGAAAAGGAAAAACAAAAAAAAAAAAAACCCCTTCGGAAAATTCTTACAGCTCGGGACCATAACTTCGGAACGAGAAAGCTAGACCAAAATAAAATCCTGAACATAAATCACCATTTTAAAAGCTCCAACAAGATCAAAGCTCCAATTTGAAAAAGGCCGACAAAATTTAAGGGAAAAAGAAGGAAGAAAAACCAAGAATACAAGCTTAGCAAAAGAACACTCAAAATCCTTAAGAGAATGCAATGAGAGCTTCATTCCGGATTACCTACCTCTGCAAATTACGCACCGTCGGAAACTGGAGTTCGTAGAAGCAAGACGAAGACGAAGACGACGCACCAGCAGAAGAAGAACAAGAAGAACACTAGTGATCAAGTCAGATGAGAGACTTGCAGCCCGTTTTTAAATACGCCATCCGGGCTTCGGGCAGCCAAAGGGGCAATCTCACAGCTGATAATTCCACCATAATCGCCCAATAGGGTGACGAGAAGGCTATTTCGCGGATCCAGTCGGCCAATTGAAAGAGGCGCTAGGTTTCCGGGCAGATGATGCAATTCGTTAGCGGGCAGATATATTAATCCCCCCCCCCGCCGGGGATATATGTTTTACCCGGCTGAAGAAGGCTCTTCTTCTCTGAAGTCCGCCTGCCCGCCCTCGGTGTGTTGTCTAAAGGGTAAGTACGGTGCGGATGGAAGCTTGGTTGTTGAATGTTTCTCTCTCTCTCTCTCTCTCAAGATTTTCTTCACAACAATTGCGTTACCTCATGCAACAAGGGGATGGAGAATCATCCCCCACCTCTCTGTGCTTGTAGTGTGCTGCACTCTATCATCAATTAGCTGGTGTCTAGTTTCTTAATTTGAGGGAGTTTGTTAGAAGATGTAGGTTATATGCAGCTTCAAGATTCATCAATTTGACTCACTAGGTTGCATCTTGAGATGATTTAGTTATGGAGTAAATAAGCTCCTTGAAACAGCAATAACAAAACTCCTCAAAGACCCAACACCAGAACTGACATTCTTGGGAAGGACAATGGAAAATTGTGTCTTTCACACCTCAATGAAATGTACCTACTCTGGTCCAAAAGTGAGAGTTCTGGACACACAGCTCCATTTTGCAAACTTCTCATGAATCTGACTACATCATATTGTCTGTGTTTTCCAATTGTCAAGAATGACGACAGTTCACAAGATGGGGATGATAATTTAGATGAAATGGCTTGACAGGTACATTGGTGGTAGAATCACTCATGAAGCAAGTGCCATTGCCAGGTACTTGGCAAAGAGATTTCCACACTGGTGGAAACAGAGGATGGATGCCATAAGTCCTTTTTCAGACTAAAATATCTCTGGGTGCCGCTCCTGAATTTCTTGGTAATTTAGAAAGGCAATTCTTGTGTGATGGTGGCTGCTTCAGATTAAAGGACTCGACCAGGTTCTTCAATTGAGAGAAAATCTCAGATGGAATGCCTATTACATTTAAGATGGTATGTCAGCATTGGACTCATTTGTCCAAGACTAATGATTTTGTAGCATCCCATTTTTTGAGAGTTGATAGATTGTTGCATGTTATGTTTAACAAGTTTTAGCCACCAACCAAATTAATAGAGGAATAATGAGCTAGATCATGTTTGCAGATGAGTATCAAGTTCTCGTTTGAAACAGCATAGACAAACATAGAAGTTGCACAACAAACCCAAATTTGTGTCAAGCTGTTAGAACATAACCCTTGGTATTGATGTTATGAAAATGTTCTTCACATCTTAAGCTGCAAGAAAGTGCCACTTTGTCTCGCCTCACAAGCTGTATGGGATTCTGTTTAAGGTTATGCTAGCTTCAACAATTTATCTTCCCAACATGTACTTGGCACCATATGAGATGAACTCACTCTTCAAACCCACCTGCATGTGGGAGAGACAGCAAGCTGTAGTTGCAATAAAAAACCCAAAGTTCAAAACCACACCAAAGAAAAACACAAACTATGTTCTAGAAATATGCTGCAAGTGTATTATGATAATTAGCGTTTACTCTACACAAGGATTAAATAAAGGTTGAGATTCATGATTTATAATAAGAGCAAATGAATGTTGCTTTAAGGTTCAGAACTTATGAATGAGGTAAGGTTATGAAGATATGATGATTACTCATGTCAAAGCCTTTGTTTTTCATGACATAATTGGAGGGATGGAGTTGTGGCCTCTTTCACACTTATCCACATGAATGCTACAAGCATGCATGCACGCATGCATACACACATTATTTACATGTAAACCAAAACATCATGCACAAATATCTTCATACTAATGACAATTTCTCCTTACCTAGAATTTAAGTCAAACAAACTAGAATTGAGAGATGATGCAATAAAAAGGCATCCCAATCTAATGTAAGTAGTAGTGCTTCATGTTTTATGCATGGTTAGGTTATAGAAACCCTAATCTAACCATGCATAAGCCATGAAGCACCTATGGCAATGGGCAAACACTAAGTAGCTACACTAAGCTCCATGTGAGCTAGTGACCCTACTGAAGCTAATGCAAGATAAGGTAAGTGAGGTTGGGAATAAGCCCAAGGTGTGCCATGAGTCAAAAAGATGCCAAACAAGATTCCACACAAAGTGAGAGGTGTGTGGGAATCAAGGTAAAACCCTTGAGATATCGGTTGAATGCATGGAGTTGGGCCTTTTAAGGAGTCCCAATTCTTTAAAATGGGGTTGGAGGGATCAAAATCTATGTAAAATAATTGATTTTTAGACCATTGGAAAGGTTACAATGTGACTTATAATAAAGTCATGGGTGTGCATTCCTAAAAAAAAGGTTTCTTGAAAGTTACGATCTTCCATGAAAAGTTAAAACAAAAACTACCAAAATAACTTTGCACCACTTATTTCAGTCACCAAATCATGTATGATACACAAACTTGATATGACATTAAAAATAATCTTTTCAAGGGGTATAAAGTGGTGTGCTTGAATGTTTTAACAATATCTATTTTTTGGGAGAATGAGATTTTAAACTCATAAAATAATAAAATGTTCCAATCTTTATGAAGGTGGTGGTGCAATGGTTAAGAACTTGATTTTTCAATGTGAAGGTGAAAAGTTCAAGTCCTCACACTTGCAACCTAAATTGTCTAAATAGTCTAGCTTACCTAGTAATCTTGTGTTGGAATAAGGGGAAGTTGTAGATGGTGAGAATCACCATTTCTCACCCTTCGACCTAGGATCCAATTAAATACAATTTCTGAATGTAGCACAAATAAAAAACAAAAATAAAAAATCAACAACATAGATCATAAGCAAATTGCACATTTATTCTTTGCAACCCCATTGCTTTCAAAGAATTTTGCAAGAATAAGAAAATAAAATCTCCACAACTCTTCCAAAAGGACATACAACCACACAAAACACACACACACACACATACACAAACAAACAAGGGGAAAAAATGTATTTAAAAATGAAATGAGCCATTGAGTTGCCAGTTTCATTTACAAATGGCACAAAACATAAATAATAATAAACAAAAGTTTTCATGTGATGCCACATTCCACTTCAATGGTTTATTACAATCCTAGTGAACCATTGGTTACAAGTTTAGAAAAATGATTTAAAAATTAACGTATTTTCACATTTTTCCACATTTGGTTAATAATTCATTCATTATTATCAATTCACTTATTAATGTATTAATTGGACCTTCTAACAATTGATACCTAACATTTTTAGTAGATATTTTTAAAATTAAAAAAATTAGACCAAGGATTAACACATATTATATATTATAATGTTTACCTAATAAACAATATATGAGACCATCTATTTTTACTCACATATTTTTTAAATTCAAATAATAATCCCCCTCGTCCCTTTGGTAACAAATTATGGGCAAAGACTAGTCAAGTAAATGAGGTACATTTTCCCCAATCTTATGAACTCAAGGCTAATTCCAAGGTCTTGCCAAAAATCTAAGTTTCATGATTTTTTTTTTGATCCTAGCCTTTTTTTAGCTCCTCATAGCTTGAAAGAACATGCACCTATGACCCACTTGAAAAGATTACTTGCCCAAGGTGACATCAATGTTATGGGATCCAAAATAGGATTAGTAAAAAAAATATGTTTATGTTTATTGTGACATTTTCAAGAGTCCAAAACTAGTTAAATTTGTTGTAATTATGATAATGAACAATCTATAAATCTTATAATTATCCCTTATGCTTTTGGCAAAAAATTGGTATGTTGCCTTATAAATATCATTAGATATATGATTGGTTAAATAATCCATGTGAAAGATTAAAGATTTTGAATGACATGGGGGAAAAATGATAAAAAAATGATGAAAATCATAACATTTTTATAAAAAAAAATTGTAATTTCTTGTGCCATCAAACAACTAATTGTAGAGACACCATGTCACATGAAAGTTGCATTGGAAATCATAAACTTTTGTGATTATATAATCTATTTTCTCATTCACTACCATGGATACAGTGGCCTAGCATGCTAGGTTAGGTACTTACTTACCTAACTATCTACTTAGCTAAAATAATAAGTATGTACATAATAATTGAATAACATGGCTTGACCTAGCTAGCTAAGTAACCCAAAGGCCCACCTAGCCTAGTTTATACTAAGCCTACCTTGTCAATCCACTAGGTATTAGTAGCCTTTTCTAACACACATGCTAATCAATAAATGAAAATGTACATTTTGAGTTACAATAACAATTCAAATATGACATGTCATCTTGTCATCTACATATAATTACAAATATAATTACAAAATTATCAATTATCAATGGATGCCACCAATAATGGATGACATATATATTCATTTTCCATGAATCTTTTCATTTCAATCAAGATAATAAAAAATTATGGTCACAGGTATGAGTAAAATTTGGATCCATCACATGTAATCACAAAATGAGTTGATTTGCACACTAGTCACAAACATAGAGTCGAAATGAACAAGATTTCTTCTTATGCATGTCATTAGTTGAAACATATATTCCAGTTGATTGTGTGTAATTTAAATTATCTCACAAGTGAAATGGCATTGTGGGTTCACATGTATGTTTTCTTTGAAAATAATATTTGGCTAAATGCAAGTTAGGGTGATTCAAAATCGGCAAGAGTCTTAGTCCCAAAAATCCATATAACATTAGAATGGAAAAATAGTTAAAAACCAATGTTGAGTGGACCCTATGTGGTGATTAATCAACTAATAAAGTCCATAGGAAAGGCTACCCATCTAAACAACTCTTTGACATTGGGGGAAAAAAATATTAATCCAACAAAAAATGACCAAGATAAGGACTTTTGAAAATAAGGTCCAAATCTGGTCACTCAAAAATCCATAATTATTTGTTAGTTGAAGTTTTTGTTGTAATTTTTTTCAATCCATATTTAGTTTTCCATCATGTATCATATATGGAATCCCTATAAAAAATATTGAAATGAAATCATAATAAAAAATGCATTTGAATGTTAATGTTGAATAGTCCATATGCCCACTTTAAAAGTCCATTACTATATGATTGGTATATATTTATTGAAGTTCGCCCCTCAATATATATTCTTATTCAAGTTGACAATTTTAATCCATAAATATTTTTGTCAAATTGATGATTTTACAATGCGTTTGTGGCATTTGAATAGAGTATACTTTGTAGAAAGTCCATAAAGATGTAAAAAGTGAGCCATCGTAACTTGCAACTAACCATTTAAGATTTGCAATTAATACAACAATATATTGATAGTCAAAATCTATTATAGTGGGATGAACTTGAATACAAACCAATTTCATGAAATTTTCAAGCCAAATAGCCTTGGTTACATTGCCTTTGACAATGTTATGCACCCATTTTTAGTGTCGGATAATGTGATACATTTATTTCTTAATTGCACAAATTATGGCACCACCCACAAGGTAGAAAAAATCTTAAAGTGCATATAGGTGTCCTTATCATTTGCCTAATCAACATTTGGAAAACCATGCAATGTATGGCCTCTTGCATGTTGTTAGTATTTTATACACATGTGAAGAGTTCCATTGATGTAGCTTACCAACAAGCAATAATTTTATTAAAAATCATAAGACAATAGGCTTTTGATTTTTTATAGTGTCCCATATATATTCTTGTGTATGTGGATGAAAACATGGTAAAACATACACAAAAAATGAATGTCTCCAATTTATTCATGTATCATGCATATTGATAAAACATGTAAGTAACATCAAAATGGGTGGAACTACAATTCAACAGTGGAATTTATTTTATATTAATGAGAATCTATTTGCAATTTAAACTAAGTAAAAATTTTAGGTAAATAAGTTGAAAATTTTAATTTAATGCACAACAATGAATTTTTTTATGACATGTTTGTTGTTGCTTTCGATCTACTTGCATCCAACATTGACAAAGTGATTTTTGTGCCTACATTATATGTTTACACCCATGTGAATAAAATGTATGTATGTTGTTTTTATGCATGTGGGTGTAGGAATGACATCTAGACACCCTTCAATAAAACAAATTAGGTGTGATTCCAAATCACTTTTCAATAGGTGTTTTATTTGATAATGCCTTGGGTAAAAAATCTATTTTGTAAATAATTTGTACTTAACAAAGGCTTTCCTCAAAAGGATTTAGGTAAATGGGCATCGAATAAAATAAAAAAGACTAGTCCAATCAACATTTGATTTTTCTTTCAAAGACACCAATTTGCTATGGTGTATAAACTATAGTGAATTACCTTTGAATGACACATGTTCTTGATCTTAAAGATTAAAAACATTATACTTGTACTCTCCAACATTATTTCATCTTAAATTTTTGATCTTTTTACTGCTTTGATTTTCAACTTGTGTCTTATATTAAACAAACTTATCAATGGTTGTAATTTATGTTTGATAAGATACAATCTAGAATAATGTGACATATCATCAATAAATATTATAAATAATTATAAGCATGTGTGGGAGTTTGAATTTGTCCATGCATGTGTCCAAATGAACTATTCCTATCAACTTTATTGCTTTAATGCTTTTTAATTTGGGAAACTTGTCCTTATTTTGTTTTCTTTGAACACATGCATTACAAAATTGTGAATTAATTTTATAAATATTATGAAGTCATATGGACATATATTTCAACTAATGTAATTTAGTTTTATTTATATGAAATAATCTTTGATGCCATAATTCATCTTATTAACATTCACAGTAATAGGAACAACTATGGTTTTTTGCTTTGTCATAATGAGTTTTTTATAATTTGTGTAAGTCAAAATGTAATGTGTAAATACATTATGTAACAAATCATGGTTTTTCAAACTATCAGTTTTGATTACTTTGTTCATTTTGATTAATGAAAACATACAATTTGACCAAAGGACTAGTGCATGAATGGTAATTCTAATTTTTTTTTTGGATCAATTTTATTATCATGACTTAGTTGATTACCTATCAAATGAGACATCTAATTGAATTGGACAAAGAAAAGAACATCGCTAGTCAAAATGGCCAATCAATTTCTAATAAAATGGGACATCTAATCAAGTTTGACAAAACAAAATGACATCTTTGTTCAAAATGACCAATAGGTTTCTAGTAATATTGGACATATGATCAAGTTGAACAAACAAATGACATCCCTAGTTGACATGGTCAATGGGTTTATACTCAAATGGGACAATTTTGTGTAACTAACAATTTGTTAATAAATTATGTCATAACTACAACATACCTACCTAGCTTACATTAGGATGATGTAAGTAATTAGTATCCAAAAATTTGGACACATCTTTGATTGAAATGTTGATATAACTAAGTTATGTAAGTAGGCTCATTAGTTAGACAAGGTAGTAGGCTAGCTAGTTTTAACTTAGGCTCTCACATGTTTGATAGTTGTTGGATGCATCAACATCATGAGACATGTGTTGAGTTGCCCCACTTTCAATATACTAGATAAGTTTTTTCCCTCTTCTAAAATTGCAACATACGACTTGTTAGTGCTTGTAACAATGTTTATATCTACCTTTTCAAATTGCTAAATTATTTCCCACTCTAGCTTTACAATTTTTGATGTGACAATCTTGTCTTTTACAAAAGGAACAATTCACCTTTGATTTAGTATATAACTAGTTCTAGATGACCATTTTTCATTTTTTGATGGGAATCGTCTTTTTCTCTCTCCATCTTTAAATGGGTTTAGGGTCTTTTTAATTTTTCTTAAGGTTGAAGATTATTTTACCAACATATAAAACAAACATACTATTTGTTGATGAATTTAGGCTTTAAATAAATATTTGTTCTTGGATTAAGTCCACCATAAATTATTGTAAGTGAAAGCCTTAAAGGTTGTTGCATGCACATATAATTTATAAATTTCTTATAACTTACAAGCATATAGCTCATAAATGAAAGCATTGCCTCATCATTTGGTACTTAATCAACATTAATGGTTGATAATTGTTCAGTGATAACATGAAAAATATGAATATATGTATTGTCATGTTTTCATTTTTTCTCATCTTCAATGCTTTAAATACATTTTTTTAACATTTTAGACTTAATTAATTTAATCAATTCACTCCATGCATTGTGCGATATAAGACACATTGTGATTGAATGTGAGACAATGCTATTTTCCAAACAATTTGTTTACTACTACAAGGGACATTATGTCTATATCTTCCTAATTGTTTACATTATCTATGCACATGTGGGCAAGTAGTACATAATTTCCAATTTAACTATTTGGGCTCCAATTGGAAGAATATGACTCAAATTGGAAACTTATGAACCATTTTACATCTATTTAAACAATGTTCATTGAATATGTTTGATTTCATATTCCTTCATTGTGTGGTATTATGAATTTATTCAAATGTCAATGTTCATCATTCTCAAATGTGATGTGATTTGAGGTATGGAAGATACTAATTGTGTTTTGAAAAAATTGAAAGATTGGAATTTTCTATCATTCAAACTTTTTGAATTTGTAACCTAATTGATATTTGGTCATTTTCATTTGAAACACATTAAAATTCTTTAAAGTCACATCAAGTGTAGCCCTTATTTCATACTTGATTGATTTAGTCACCCCTTTTTTATTTTGTTTAGAAAGTCCCAAAGGGGGACACTTAGTGTAAAGTTTGGGATCTACGTGCATCAAATGACCATTTGTAGGGGGGTATTAGATAATTGTCCAACCTAATTTTTATCACCTTATTATTATCTATTTTTCTAATGTATAAATATTAAAGCCACCCTATATTAATTATAATCCATTATTGCATATTAATACATACCCTATATTATAATTAAATTGATTATTTGAATAAAATGTACCTTTTTAAAAACTAATTACCTTACAATTTTTACCCAACAACCAATATATTACACCTTATATTTTTACTCACATATTTTTTACTTTTTTTTTTACTAATGTCCCCTTTGGAAAAAAATCCCAAAAGTACTAGACTTTGAATAACAAAATTCAACATGAAATTGTTGAAATTGATTTGTGATTTGTGGAAGGTGTGCTAATACGCATAGGAGGGCTACCTACCTCAAGGTTTGCCTTAGGCACCATAGTCAAGACCAAACTCCTTTTAACATTTTCATAGGTGTTAAATGGACCTTAACTATAGTACTTAGTGGAAATTAATTTTTAATTTTAATGTTCACTTAACATTTCAACCCCAAATGGATTCTTAATGAGTAGTTTCATCCCCTTTGTGGGAGCATTTTATGGATAATTTTGTTATTTTCGACCTGTTTGAAAAAACATTGAAAACACAAATTAGTTTGAACCAAGTTTTGATACCATGTTGGAATTACATATGCTAATTCATGCAGACATGTTATTATTGGTATGTAAATATGTTGCATTAGAATGAGAGAAAGAACTCTTATGAAGTTGTATAAGAGATATGAAATGTTTGTATTCAATAATGTCCTTAACTTGGTAATATATTATCCACATTAACTAATAACTAAATAAAAGATGTATACTATACTTTTCTATTGAAATATTCATCTATGATGGTTTTGACAAACATGTTAAAATAAATTTATAATGGGTTCATAAATTTATATTTTCCATTTCATTATGTGTATGGAATGATTTTTCTATTGTTAAAATGAATGACAAGGTTTTGTGCATTTCAAACTATATGGAGGTGTTCCTTACAATGTACATGTATTGTCACAGGTCTCCAATCTTTTTTTCAAATTTGTGGTAGATTGAATATTTGATGAACAATTTCCAAATTAAGACTAATTTTTAACTAGAGTGGTGGTGGTTGCAAATTATATTAAGGATGGAAAAGAAGATGATGTTGATGGGTGTGAATGGTGTTTAAAATTTTGAAAGGATTTCATGATTATCTTACATGCCACATGTATCCAAGTTTTCATATGGTGCGAAAAAAGGCATGAATGTAACAACTTAAGAGGTTGATGTTAGATATCAATATTCTAGCAAGTGGAAAAGGCTATGATTTGAAAATAGAAGTATGCATGTTCTAAAAAAATTCAGATGTCACACAAGTAATTTTTATTAATAATAATTCAAGAGTCTATTGAATCATGGAAAGTAAAATATGATTAAAAAATTCAAAGAATTTTGAGTTATGTTTGGAAAAATCTAAGATCACATGTTACAACCATTGTAAGTGTCAATAGTCATATATACTACATGTAAATCATGTGTCGGTGTAAATCATTTACACTTACATGAGGCCAATGTAAATATTTGTCAAATACATTTACATGGTCTTATATAAATGTTTGGGGTGTGTAAGTGTATATATAATATACTTTTAATGACCATACCTTCTTGCAAATCCATATTAATTAGTTATGGGTGCATGTTTTGATGGTTTTTTTTTGCAATGGGACATGTGGTTGGCCTCTCACCAAAAAAATTATGAAATCCTTCCTCCCTTTCCCAAAGTGAAAATCACAATCTTTTTACATTGTTTTACACAATCGTGTAACATCATATGAATGTATTTGTTTTACACTTACATTGTTTTACATAGTCTTGTAAAACCATATAATGTATTTAATTTTAAACTTACATTTATGTTGTTTTACATGTCATAAAACAAATTTACATGATTTTACATTTGCACTTACACAGAGAGTAAGTCCCAAACCATGTACATGCACAATATTAATTACAATCCATAACCTTCAACCTATGTTTCATTAGTAATCTACTAGTTAACACATAACTAGTCATTTGAAGATGCCTTGTGATGCCATTGGCTAGTTACACACAAGTTACAAGTAGTAACATATGTGTGTCAGACCATGCCATTGGATGGCGTCCATAACTTGTTCACAAATCCTAGAGACCACACCATTTGTTTGCATCAATAACCTATGTCCACAAAGAAAGTCGCAAATTGGCTCCTTGCCATAATTCATTTCCACCATGTTTGATCATAGGGCAATAAACACACGTTTGACACCTTCAAACTAGTTTCAAACAATTGTTTATGCTAGGTAACCAAAGTCATTCTCATTAATTAATTTGTCCAAAATAATACCTTGGGCTCTCGTTAGCCCAATGTTCCATAACCCTTGGCTACTTGGATGAAAAGAGGGCATCTTGATTCTCATGATGGTTGATTTTGTACTTTAGTAACCAATAGAAGGCATTGGTTACCAATCTTGAGACATCCTAAACTATTCTTGATAACTAGTGGTTCCTTGTTGGTCACCCAGTCCATAATGGTTAAGCTAAAAATGTTGTCCTAGTGAGTCATGCTACATTGAGCTCAAAACATTCCACTTACAACCTTGAATGTGGACAAGACTTATTTTTTTTGCACCTAGATTATTTTGTTGTGCTCTCACCAAGCACTAGGCAATTTTGTAGTGCGGGATATGTAGTTTCACTACATGAAATGGGCTTTTAAAGTTCAAACCAATGTTGGTATGGTATAGAGGGTTTCAAAAAGTATGTAGAATTAAAATTGATTGGTTATCACTTAACAAAAAAAAAGGGGGACTTATTTTAATTCATTGTTTGCTTCCATCAATGCCACCATTGCACTTGTTCATACCCTTGTTGGGTGAATATCCAAGAAATTTTTTCGGATATTTGTCTTAGATATTATTTTCGACATAAAAATGACATTTGGTGGATATCACTCGAGGTGATATCTGGGTTGATATTTGGGGTGTCAAATATCACCCATTGTGATATTTGACATTTTATATTTGAAAACTATGCCGGATATCAAAGATATTGATATCTGGCCTAGATATCGTATCTAGGGCTAGATACCAGGGTTAATAATTAGCAAGTAGGTCAGGTTACTAATTAGGTTAGGTTTGTAGGTTCACACATAGCTATGTTTTTTATTCATTTTTCTGATGTAGCTAGGGTGATGAGAATCCCTAGACAATTTTAAACTATTCTGGGGACACATTTTCAGAAGTCTCTTCAAAGTTGTGGTCAATAGTTATTACTATGGTTATATTTTCTTTAAAAATTAATTTATGATATTTTTTTGAATCCTTTAAGAAGAAAACAAATTTGTGACAAATTATTCCCTTTTCAAAAAAAAAAGATATTTCTTTTTGGAGATTTTTTGCCCAAAAAAAAAGGACTAACGCCCAACATAGCAAGCCAAATTTTGAATTTCTGATATCCTGATTTTTTGGTATCCAACTAATAAATAAATGATGGATATCCAATAACATTGATATCCGAGTCAGATTGAAAAATATGAAAATCTGATATCCAGCCAAGATGTTTAAATTTTTTTTTAAAAAAAATGCAATATCTTTATTTGACAGATTTTTAAAAAATCTTTATTAGGTGGATATCCCAAAAAGGTGATATCTGCCCAACATTTGTTCATGCCTAGGGCTTTCTTTTTTTTGAGAAAGTCCTATTCATATAGGTATATATATTTTTGTGCTTTTGGATATGCATATGTCAAGTTTAATGAAGCTCTAAAAAAATGTGTTTAGAGTTTTGTGTTGTTCATGAATGGTAAAAGTTATGCATCACAATGTATTCTCCAATGGAAAAAAATCCTCTAGCTTGTAAGCTAGAAAAAAATCACCACTTTTTGGTGGTTATTTATTCAATATTTTTCTCAATTTAGATAAAATTTTGATGTGAACATTCGATGCCCATATCCATATCTCATATTAATTGGCATGAAATTGTTGTCTATTCATGTTCATACCTGGGATACCCGAAGACAACTAGGTTGTTCTATAGACCCATTTGATGTCTATTTGAAGAAAGATTTAATATTCATGTTCTTACATAGTGTTTAATACCAAATATGCAATTGGTATGTTAAAATGGACATAATTGGCCAACACTGGTTTAAACTAGTGTTAGAACTTGGGTGGTTCTTTGATTTTGTTAAGAACCTTTGATTCTAGGCTTTTAAAATTTTAGAAAATCAAAGAACATCCTTTTCAGCTTTTTAAAAATTGTTTAAATATGAAATCCTCCGATTTTTTTTCATTATATTTAGAGCCAAAAGAACCTCTAGTTTTGGGTTTTTGAAAAATTTCAAGGAACCATTGGCTTTCATGTAAGAACATGCAAAGAATATGTGGTTTAGGGTAGGTTCTTTGACCTGGTTCTTTGATTTTTTGAGAACATGGGTTAAGGGTGAAAATCATTTCTATGATTTAAAACCTCCAGTGAAGAGTCATAACCAGTGTTGGCCATTTATTACTTTTTTTTATAACTACCAGGTAGGTTATTTCTTGATTTTTTTGGGTCACACAGGTTATCAATAAAAAAAATTTGGTTGTCAAATTGGTTATCAAAAAATTGATTAATAACCATTGGTTATGCATAAGAGTAGGTTATCAGATAAACAATTGATAACCACCTAATATTGTGCGGGTTACTAGCTAGCTGTTTATAAGGTTTTTTCAAAAATAAAAATATCTTCTGTTTTTAATATTTTATATTGGTGTTTAAAGATTGATAACCTACTTGGTTGATAATCAGGTCATTCAGGTAGGTTATTAGATTTGTGAAAATTCAATACTAGGTGGTTATCAATTTAACCGGTTATCAAAAATCAAGAACCAGCTGTTAGGTTATTGATAGCCAACTTATAACTGAGTCAAAAGTCAATAAACCAGCCGACACTGGACATAACCAGTTCTACGATTCAGATAACCAGCAGTCAGAGGGCAACCTAGATCCTAATCTTACCCGCCGGTTCCAGGTTCCAAAGAGTGAGAACCACAGAACCCTGGTTGAAACTTTGAACTTGAAACCAACAATCATGCCAGCATGTAAGTTTAGGGTTTAGGGTTTTAGCAGCTTCTTACACTGATGATCATAGTAAGTGAATCCGTAGATCCAGAAATAAATGCATAAATAAATAAACAAAGGAAAACCACCCAGCAATGGAACAAGAGAAGAAAAAATAAATAAAATCAAAGTCCAAACAAAAGACCACACCCCAAAGTGCAGAATGCTCAATGGAGAGCCCTAAAAAGAGAAAACATGAAACCTAGAACCTAAACCCATCACCAGTACCACGAAGCAAGGAGATGGTAGAAAAGCCTGGAAGGACATCAAGCCTAGAAGACGGCTCTTGGACTGCCACAACTGCCAGACACAAGATAGTGATGGCCTGAACTCTCTGAAAAGCCACTGATTCCATCTGCTTATAAAAGGAATGTACAATCAAAAGAGGAGGACCTCCAGAAGCTAATGTCAGAGACATTCCAAACAAGTTCAGTCCAATGTTGAGCATGTTCTCACAACTTCAAAACTTATGTGGAATTATTGATCACTTCCCTCTTTCCCCTGGTTTTAGATTCCCCAGTAAAAAATTGCAATAGATTTGAGTCTGCAAACTTGAGTATTGCATGAATAGGTGGTGTGTTCTTAGGAAGGGGGCTATTAGTCCAGGCCAAAAATAGTGGCAGCCAATATTAGGAATAGAATTTCCATGCAAACCAATGAGAAGGCACATCATGGAGTGAAGGGGCCTCCCTGTTTTTTGCCTTGTGGGTGTGCAAGAAAAAAACATGTACTTAAGACAACAACATGTATGAACATAGCAAGGGAGTGGAGATCTTAAAATAGGTATTCACATTGAGGCTGCTGCGGGACCCAATTTTGTGATCAAATCAAAACCAACCATCTGATGGTCAAATAGGTACCATCAAATATGGAGCTTTTGATTCTTTTCCATGAACTGGGAAATTGTTGTTCCAACTTAATTACATACCATAAAATATTTTACGCTTTTTTTTTTTTTTGGGAATTCAAAAAAGTAAATTTGAGAAGCTGCAATATAATTATTATTTTTCTTTGGAAAAATATTGATCCCAAAAAGTCTCCATGGTTCCATTTTCTTGGGTTAGAAGATAAGGAATGGAAACCATTTACTCCATAGAATCCAAAACTGTTTAGAGACACATCAGGTGGGTTGGATCCATCAAGAGTTTCCATACAACTAGGGTCCAAACTTCTGATTCCAAAAGTCCAAGGCCCAATACTCTGCAGCTGTAACACACGTCCTTTGAATAAGAGTTTTTTTTTTTTTTCCCTCAATTTTATGATATTAAAATTTTTTTTGAAAATTTCTCTAACTTTTAGCAAAATTAGTCAAATTTCAAAAAATCTGAATTTTCTTTGTCAAAAAATTTCAAATAATTTGTCAGGAAAAAATAAAAATCACTGGTACCTACTAGCCTATAAGGGTACTTATTGGGAGACCAAATCCAATGAGCCTGGATATTTTCCAATCCTCCAACGAATGAGATTGCCAGGGTGACCAAGCCATGGCCATTTTATTGGTTAGTTTCCCATGAATTTTCGGAGTTTGGGCTTATCTGATATGCTTTCTGGTGACTGGAAGGGGTTCAGGTACTTCATTTGTTCCCATTCCTCTAGGGGTTTGCCCTGTTTGGAGGATACTTTGTTTGCCAGGACTTGGGTCCTTTCATCTTGTACCTTTTTCACCCACCCCTTTTGTTGGGTGCTTTGTTTTATTGATGATTGGCAGGCTTATTCCTGGAGATAAGCTTGAAAAGCTCAATGGTGAAAATTTGGATCCTCATTCTTGGCCTTATCAAAAAAAGAAGAAGAAGAGCAGGTACCTACCCCCAATATTGGGTTTAGGGTTTTGGGGGTAGGGGTTGTTGGATTTCTGTTGTTCTCACTGTGTTCACATACGCTCCCAAATTCTCAAGTTCCCAATGTGCTTATCACCTATTTTGTCTTTGGCTACCACAAGAAGCATGAATTGTGATGACATACTCCAATAGCCTGCCTACCTGCCCAAAATTCTGAAACATGTTTTCTTGTTACACGGAAAATTTGAAAGAAACTCTCAAGCATACTAACTTCATTATTTAGTATAATGTCAAATTATAAAATATTATTATTTTTATACTTGAACATAGATGATGGAGAATTTTTTAAAAATTATTATACACTTTGTTGCCAAACAGAGTTAAGTACTATAGTTAATGGTAGTGAGCAGGCAATGGCTCAGTACTACTACTACAAAAAAAAGAAATTGATGAAAACTTGCCAATCATCAATAAAACAAAGCACCTTACAAAAAGGAAAGAAAAAGGTACAAGATAAAAGGATCCAAGGATGAAAACACAGTTTTAAAAAAATATTAAAGTAAGTAGACACTCCTTCAAAATACAAGAAGGAAAAATATAAGGATGAAAACAGAGTACAAGATGAAAAGATAAAAACAGAGTTCAAGGAGACACTCAAGTAAATGGACACTTTTTTAAAGGAAGGACCTAAATCTTGACAAACCAAAAAAAAAACAAAATGAAAGGACCCAAGTCCTGGCAAATGAAGGATCCTCCAATGAGGGCGGATCACTAAGGGAAGGGGAACAAATCAATACAAGATTTGGATATGGTGGAAATGGTGGTATCTAAATATTAACTTAGCTTTCTATTATGATCGTGGTTAGAAGAAGAAGAAGAAGAGGAAGAACAACAACAACAAGTGGGCACGAATTGCATGGAACTCCTTTTGCCTCATTTCTAGCAAACACTTTCCATATCTGGCTACTATGTTGAATTTTCTCTCTCTGTAAAGCCTGCAAGACAGAAAGGAAGAAGAACGTGCAAAAGAGGAAGGAGAACATGCAGATTAGGGGCTGCCATGGTGGTTGTTGTTGTTGTTATTGTCGTTGAAAGTCAGTCTTGGGATCTCTTGTGACCAGTTGTGAATGGTGATAAAATCCTTGGGAATTATTTCTAGTGTCTGAACTCGAATGTGACTAGTGATTGAATGCAGCAAGTCAACCTCCAAGTCAAGCAAGCAAGGCTTAAGCGTCCCTGATGATTTGTTGGGTTGTTTTTTCAGCAAGTTTATGATCTGTAATTGTGACCAGCTGCTGGTGCATCATACTTTGTGTCATACTGCCGCTGCTAGCTTGCAGCAAAGTTGTGTGTTTTCGAGCTGTCTTGAGAGTGGATTATAAGCAGAGGATCCACCTATCTCAGAAGTATAGTAGTTACACCCTCAATTTTCTGCATCTAGATCGACAGAAATATCTATTTTCTCTAGAACTCTGATTAGGTTTTGCAGAATGGACGTAGCCAGCAGCTTGCAGCAAAGTCTGCGTTTTCTCGTTGCAGTCTTGAGAGTGGGTTAGCAGGATCCACCTTATTTATCTATTAAGAAGTAATTACACCCTCGATTTCTGCCTTTAGATCTCACTCTGATGTTCAACTTAGCTGGTTTTTGCAGAATCGACGTAACCAACAGTGTGGAGATCTCACTCTAAAGTTCGACATAACCAACAGTGGTGAGATCTCATTGTGACGTTCGACGTAGGTTTTTGCAGAATCAACCTAGCCAGCAGTTTTTTGCACTACTTACAGAGCACGATTTTCACGGGTTTGGGAATTCCTTGGACGACGGAACAAGCTGCATTCTGTTTAATAAGAGTACTAGTGCTGGGAGTGGTGATGCATACAAAGAACGTCTACGAGACATGATCCTTGTTTTCTACAGCAGCGTGTCGTCATGGATCCCCGAATCTGAAATCAGTTACTTTGTTCGCGGTTATGCTTTTAACGAGGATCAGGCTTTGCGTTTGTGAAGATGAGGTGGGTTCTTCTTTTGTTAATTTGTGGGCACCAGCGGAGGAGGAACTGCTCTAGGGTGTGTGTTTTGTGCGGAAATTTATAGGAATCAGAAGCGGTAAAATGTTGCCTCTGATTGGAGGAGTGGTAGCAGCCGCGGCCTCTGTGGGCTATGTTTTCAAGTACCGAGTTTTCAGGAGCACGAGAAATGAAGAATTAGACCAAAGTGGCCAGCAGCTGGATGTCAAGCTGGTTACAAATGTGGATGGACCAGAGGAGGAAGGTGCCGACGACGAGAGGCGCAGGAATGAAGCTGGCATGCTATATCATGAAGTTGGGTTTAGGGTTTCAGGCAACAGCTCGGATATGGAAGAGATGGCCTCACAGGATCATCCTAATGGAGGCGCATTAATCCAAGAAAGCAATGAATACAACGTACAGCAGAGCAGCATTCACAGAAGCATGGTGCCCCCCTGCTGCACGGCTGAGGATTCTCACACCAAGCTTCTTGCTGGAGAGAACAAATTTCATGATTTGCGGAGACGTGTGATCTGCAGCCCAGCTGGGGATGAGAGGGTCGTCCAGGAGCTTCAAAACGATAGCAAGCAGCAGGCGCACAAGAAGGGGCAGCAGCAGCAGGGAGAGTGGTGGGAGCTGCCAGACTTGAGATTTGAGCTGCATGGAATTAGGGAAGATCAGAAAGAGCAGGAAGAATATGTTGCAACAGATCATGGGTTGCGCTGTTTTCAGCAAGGTGTTGGTAAACAGAATGATGAAAATGAAGAAAAGGTAGTGGGTTGTGTAGACGAGATGCCCAAAGATGGCAGCTGCTCGGAAATCAGGTTGCAACAGAACGGGGAAGATGATGAGGACGATACAAAGTGCGAAGTTGAAAGGAGCCAAGTTTTGAAACTTCCCCAAGAGATACAAAGACAGACACTGGAGGCAGAGCATCATCCTGTGTCAATCAGTAAAAACCCTGAAAAATGGGAGATCGTGTTGTCAGGTCAGGAAATTGCATCATGTGAGAAGAGTCTGTTGGAGCATGAGTCATGGGAGGAAAGGTTACAACAGGAAAGGGATGTGGCCAATGTGAAGCACAAGGAAGAGATGCAGCGTGCATTAGAGGCACAGAAACTAGAGCTGGAAGAGATGTGGCAGAAACAACTGGAGAACAAACAGAAACAGTGGGAGGAAATGCAGGCTAGGGAAATGGAGCAGGTATGCAGGTCGCTGCAATTTGAATGGGAGGGTAGGATGCACAGAGAGATTGCTGCAGACAGGGTGAGGCACGAGGTGGAATTAGGCAGACACTTCAAATTGGCACTGGAGGCACAGACACTCAGACTGGAGGAAGATTATGCACAGCAGCTCGAAGAGATGCGAGAAAAGGAAGACAGGAAATGGATGCAGAAGCTTTTGATGGAAAGGGAAGCACTACTTGCCATGGCCAAAACAGTGTTAGCACAGGAGAGGGAGAATTGGAGAGTAAGCCAGGAGGCTGAGTGGAGGATTATGCTGGCTAAGGAGAGAGTCCAGTGGGAGGAATCAGAGCAGCAGAAAGACATGGATCAGAATCAGAAAAATGTGGATGCATGTGTTAAGAAGGAAACAGCAAGGTTGGTGGAGCTGCACTCTGCCAACTTGGAAAGTAAAGAAATGCAACTACATCAAGCAAAAGAAGAAGTTGCAAACCTCCGCGCAGAGCTAGCTGTAGTGCGCCATCAACTGGAAGCTTTGCAAGGTAGGGAAACCCAAAGTTCAGGTCGGATTTGGAGGTTCAGAAGTTCGGGAGCCTAGAAACTACTAGTACGGGACAAACACAACAAAAACTACTGCAAAAGCTTCAACAGCCATGTAAGCACTCCATCAACTTGAAAACCAAACAAATACAATTAGGGTCATACCATAGATGAAGAGCTAGGTGGGTTGCTGCAATATGAAGTCAACCGCACTGTGGATAAGCATGGACACCCGGAAATTCAGATTGCACCCAGGGTCTAGAATCTAGAACTCTGCTAGGAGCCCCAAGTGCAGAGGATTCAGCATCAATACCAGCAAGCAATGTGCATCTGTTGTCTTCAGTATTGACTATACAAACTGTGTACTCAGTTTAACTGTATATTTTAGATTCATGTTTACTATCAATGTCTATGCAAAGACCTACCAAAAAACTTTTAGTGCATTCTAGACTCACATTTGACTTCAGAGAAATCTCAGGGGCCATCTTTTTAATGGAAGTAACTCTTGTTTTTCCAGTGGGATCTTCTGTTTTTTGGGGAGGTATCATCAGGTTCTTTATGTGGGATAAGGCCCACAGTTGAGAGCATTACCAAAAGTGGGTCTGCACTCAGCTACTGCCTTGTGCGGCCCATTCTTCTGGTAATGCTCTCGACCAAGGGCCTTACCCTAAACTTAGATGTCTCATTTTGTCCTCATTTTGCTGCAGATGGTTATGTGGTTCTTTCCTAAGGTCTGAGACACTCTCATCCATCCATCAAGGAAGGTTGTTTGTACATGAGAAGGGTCTATCTTTAGTCCTAAGGTCTGAGACACTCCCATCCATCCATTAAGGAAGGTTGTTTATACATGAGAAGGGTCTATCTTTAGTCCTAAGGTCTGAGACACTCTCTCATCCATCTATTAAGAAAGGTTGTTTGTACAGGAGAAGGGTCTATCTTTGGAAAGCTTTTAGTGAGTAAGAGTTTTTGGAGGCCACCTAGTCGTAACCTAGTTAATCATAACCTAGTTGCCTCTAATTCACAATTATTATCTATTGGCCATTTTAGCTACATATTAATTTGATTTATTACCAACCAATTCTCCTGACCTATTAACTAACATACTCTATGCAGCACCTAGGTTAAGCCAAGGGTTGGGCAAGGTGACATCTAAGCTTAAACTTAGGCCATGTCACATGTCACATAGGCATACACATGGGCCATGACACGTGTCACCAAAGCTTAAACCTGGGCCATTCCACATGTCACTTAAACTAGGCATAGATTACACCATGTGGCATATGTGTTAAGCTTAAACCTCTATCTAAGCCATGTGGCACCTAGGCTTAAACCTACATCACATGGCATTTAATTAACTAGGCCTAAACTTAAATCACATGGCACCTATGTTAAGCATAGATTTAAACCACACTTAAGCTAGGGATAAACCTAGACCACATGGCATTTAGGCCTTCAATCTAGGTTAGACATGTAGCACCTAGCCTAGGCCTAAAACTAAACCATTTATGTTAGGTTTAAACATAGGTAGCCTATGTGGCACTTACCCTAGCTTAAGTCTACAGCTTACGTGACATTTAAACCAAGCCTAGGTCCCATGGCACCTACATTAGAAAAAATCTTCAAATATATGTTTATGACTAGTATTCTAGTCATAAGGAACAAAAATGATTAATAGCTTTAAAGTCATCATGGATGAGTTGTTTAAGACAATAGTCATTTAGAACATGATGTGGTTAAATGATATGGCACATTTCATCTATTAATCATAAAGGACATATGTGAAGTCATTAATGATAGTTTAATCATTTTTTAATTATATTTTTATTATTACAAATTGGACCCAAAAACTTGGGGAACATTTTTTAATTTATAATATTTCTTATTATAGATATATTATATATCATATATTATATAAATTTTTTATTTCAATTATTTTCCATCCTATTAGTTGTTGACATGTGTCATCACCTAAGCTAGGTTAAAAGTGTAATTTAAATGGCTAAGTAAACCACTTAATTTACTTCCTTAAGTTCACCTAGGTAACCAATTAAAATAAGTAATTTAGGTAGGTATGAAATATTCGATCAATATTCCAATGTTGACCACAACAAATGTCATTTGTGAAGTTTGACCCTTGGACCCCAAGAATAAAGTGCAATTCTTTTACCACCAAGCCACCCCACTTGTTGTGTAAAAAATATTTATTCTATTTACAGCATATTTTATTTAAACATTACACAAAACTTCAAACTTGATAATTCATATGTTATTGATAATTTTTTCAAATGAAAAAATTGAAAATTTATAAAGTTCCTTCAATAATGTACACAATTATATATTTTCATTGTAAATTCATTTCAAAAGGAAAATATTTGAACTTTGTTATTGAATAACATTTCAATCACCATTTTAGGAAAAAAATAATTCAAATACATGATTTTTAAATGTTAAAACCTTTGTGGTTAATAAATTAATTAATTAAATATATATTTCATATCTTAAACCTTCATTTGATTTAAGAATTTATATTATCTATTTTTTTTTAATATATGATAATATTACTAATAATTTTTAATTTAAATGTATGAATCTATATAATTTACCCACATAAGATATTAATAAATGTTCATAAATCATATATATATAAGTCATATTAAGTAAAATGTATAAATTTAATCTAAATTATTTTTAAAATTATTAAATAATTTCTGAAATTATAAATTTTATCCATTTTTACATAGATAAAATAAATATTTTTATTTTAATTGGTATAATATATGATTTTTAATTTAAATTTATGATAAATTTTAATGTACAAATAAATTATATATATTTCACATTTTATACCTCTATTTTATTTTTAAACGAAAATATTCAAATTTATTTCTATATATAATATTTAATATATTCACATTGAATATTTTACATGAATCGTATATCAAGTGTATTTTTTAAAATGTAATGAAAGTCCTTATATTATTTATATGTATAATATTAATCGAAATCAATTCCTTACATGTTGTTGTTCCTTATGTCCATTTTTATTCATATTAAATTATTGATAGTCATTTTTGGATCAATGTAAAATAATTTTATGATCACATTGTTTATATAATGATACATCATTTTGTTCACATCATTTGCATAGTCATTCTTTAATCATATTTGAAATGATTTTATCCTAATCAAGTTTTCAAATGATAACTTAAACATCCACACCATTTTGTCATTAATCATGGATGTCATATGGATAAAAACTTGCAATGAAAAAACAATGGTTTCCTTCCTATTACCATGTCATCATGTACTAGTCAAATGCACTACTAATACATGACTACAATTAATTATGTAGTCGTTTAGAACATCTGGTCATTAATTTCTTAGTTGCAAAATACAAAATTCCTTTTAGTGTTGGGCATAAACCACCTAGGCTTCATGGCACCTATGACTAAACCTAGACCTAAGCTATGCCATATGGCACCTAGGCCAAGCTTAAGGTTAAATAACCTATGTGGCACGTAGCCTAACCTAAGGTGACATTTAAATTAGACTTAAACTAAGCCAAATGGCACCTAGGCTAAGCCTAAAACTAAAACACATGGCACCTAAGATTAAACCACTTGGGCCACATGATACCTAAACTTCGACCACCTAAGCCATGCATCATGTATTAGTTGCATACACAACCATGAGGTGGTCACCAAAAGGGTCCAAAGCAATTTACTTCGATGAAAAACCATGAAAAATCATCCATGTTGGTCATTTTTTGTGCCATTAGTTGTAAATTAGTTGCATAATCAACCGTATATATTGAAAATTATAAAGTTGTAGTTGTTTAATTGCATGGAAATCTAATATAACAACCAACAACAACCTTTATAATAATGGATGTGAATGTCCCATTAAGATGTCAACATTGGGGTCAAATCATTTCCAAGATTATGTTGAAATAATAGAAAAAAAACTCATCTTGTTATTACAAAAAGAATTCAATAAACTAAATTCAAAGAGCCAGTGATCAACCCATTTAATCACAAAATGATCAATAGATCACCATATTGTGAAAGCCCAAAAAATAGGATCACCAATCAAGTTACGTAAATTACAGAGTGGTGGAAAGTAACCATAAAAATAATAATCTATTTTAGATTTTTGTAATAGTCTAACCTATTTTTCTATAGTCCCTTTCAGACCTAACTACATTAAAAAAACAATTCTAACAAGAACTAATTTACAAAATAACTATTTGAAAGCTATATATTTTAAGTTTTCCTCCAAGAAGAAATTGCAAGCTTGTAATTCTAAATTATTTTCTCAAAGATTCAAACTTGCTACTACTCAGGGGCTTGGTTAGTATATCAACAATTTGATTTTTTGTTAGGATCTAATTTAAATCAATCTCCCTACTCAACACTTTTTCTTTTATAAAATGATAATATATTTCGATATGTTTAGTCTTAATGTGGAAGACAAGAATCTGAGTTAGTTTAATGGAGCTTTAGTTGTCACAAAATTTTGGAATAGGTTCATCATCAAAAACACCAAAATCCTTCACCAATCCTCGTAACCATGCTGACTCCTTGGCCCTTTCAAACATTGCATGATACTCAACTTTAATAAAAGAGAAAGCAATTGTGGGTTGTTTATTGGACATCCAAGTAACTCCATTAGAACCCATGTGAAACACAAATCCCGAAGTTGAATGTCATTGATCTTTGTTTCCAACCCAATTTGCATTAGTGAAGATTTTTATAGCTCCATCTCCTTTGCAATGATAAAAAATACCAAAATTAACTATGGCCTTGATGTATTTGAGTATGTGTTTTTTTGCCTCAAAGTGGGGTTTCTATGGTCTAATGATATATCTACTAACAACCCCTACGACAAATGTTATTTCAGGTGTAATGTTTGTCAAGAAAATGAGCTTCCTTACAATAGTCTTGTAAAGAGTTACATCTATTTCTTTTAATTTCATATATGTTGAAACTTTAATAGTACTTAACATTGGCATTATAGCATGGTTGCAATGGAGCATATTAAACTCCTTTAACATTTGTTTCACATAACTTTTCTAACCTAGAAATATACCTTTAGGAAGATGGAGGAACTTTATTCCAAAATAGAATGACAACAAACCTAAATCTATCATCTCAAACCTAACCTTCAATTGCTCCTTCAACCAGTTGATTTTCTCTTCAGGATCTCCAATGAATAATAAGTCATCAAGATACAAAATCAAGATAACCATTTTGTCATCTGATTTTAAGTAGTATAAATTATGATCAACATCACTACAACTAAGGCCTTAATCTTTAAGATAAGAATTATTTTTTTCATACCAAGCCCTTGGTGCTTGTTTAAATTTGTAAAAAAACTTCAACTTGCAAAATTTGTGTTCCTTCCCTTCTTCCATGAACCTAAAAGGCTGGGTCATATAAGTTTTTTTTTTCACGTCACCATGCCAAAAGGTTGTATTCACATCCAAGTGAAACATGTTCCAATTTGATTTTGAAACAATTGTGATTGCAGACTAGATTGTGCCCCATTTGCAAATTGGTGCAAAAGTTTCGTTGAAGTCCACTCCTTTAGTTTGTTCAAATCCTCAGGCTACCAAACGTGCTTTCAAGTTTTCAAGTTGTCTAGCTGTAGTTTTCTTCACCTTATACACCCACTTACATATTATGGGAACTTTGTTGGGTGGCAAATCTTCAAGCCTCCATGTCTGGTTCTTTCGCATCAAACTCATTTCTTGTTCCATTGTTTTTTGCCATCTAGGGTCATCCATTGTTTTTTGACAAAATTTAAACTCAAGAAAGGCCTTTAACACACCCACATAATCATCTAATTTATTGAGGTAAGTTATCTTTTGTTGAAAAGCATGTCGAATTTGTGGAAGAGATGTTATGTGAGTGCATGGTTGTTCAAAAGATCTTGCTACTTCAAGTGGATCCATGGGTGCTTTTCTATACATATGCGCAGGTGCTTCCTAATTAGGTATCTCTTCAACTACATGTTGTTCATGGGTCGAAGCATTCTCAAACTGAGATGCATGTTCAACTTCTTCATGTCTATAAGCTATATTATAGGTGAATCATGAAGTTCCTGATCACTAGTGCGGCTAGTTTATAGTAACCAATTTGTGTTAAGTCCAAGTGGGAATAAAGTGAAGTTTCCACTATTATTTGTTTGTTGTTTCATTGGAGTCATTAGCTTCAATTGATTTGTGTAGGCATCTATGTCGTCTTTGAGTTATACATCTCTACTAATGACTACCTTTCTAAGTAAAGGGTTATAACAATGATAATTTCTTAAAGTGGTTTCATGACCCATGAAAATACGTGTAGACTTGTACTCGAATGTGTTTCTATTCTCTTTGTCAACATGGACATGAACTACACAACCAAAAATTCTCAAATGACTAAGATCAAGTTTGATTCATGTGTATTTTTCCAACGAGGTCATTTCTGAATTTGCATGAGTTGGAGACATGTTTCATAAATAAGTAGTTGTATTAATAGATTTAATCCACAAAAACCTAGGAACATGATTTTCCAAAACAAAAATTCTAGCATGCTCAAATAACCACTATGAGAAAATCATGTCTGTTGCAACTTGTCTATTTAGTTATAACCTAATTCTATCGAACACTTTTTAATTGCAATCTAATTTTATCAGACAGTTTTTAATTACATCGGATGGATTGCAACAGACACAATTTTTTCATAATGAATGTTCTATTTGTTCTCTTAGTTATGCCATTTTGTTGTGGGGTTCTAAGTTGAATTAATTGTCGACCAATGTCAAACCCATTATAAAAATCTAAAAAGGCTTAGGATAAAAACTTTCTTCCACAATCTATTTCCAACACCTTCAATTTGCGACCAGTTTTAGTTTCAACAAGGTTTTTGAATTTCTTCATGACTTTTAGAGCTTCACTATTTTTTTTCAAAAAATAAACCCATGTCATTCAACTATAGTCATCAGTGATAGTTATGAAATATTTGGACCTGGAAAGTGATCTTACCAGTGATGGTCCACAGATATCCAAATGAACCAATTGCAATGGTTTTAATGCCCTTAACCTGCTACTTTTTGGAAATCCCTCTCAATGTTGTCATCCCATGAAGCAGCCAACACAAGTGTAGGAAATCAATGGAAGGTTGGGAATTCTAGTCGCCAAAAAATGGAGTGATTATAAGTTCAAGTGCCCAAGCCTCATATGCCAAAGTCTAACAACGTTTGTTTTTTCTAGAATTAGTGCTTGATGGTTTTTAGGATTGATACTTGGTTTTCTAGCAACTTGTACAAACCATTTTCCAAACTTTTAATTCCTTGAACTATGATCTTGTGTGGTTTTGTTTTTGAGATGATAAGACATTGTGAATAATTAAATGTCGTTAAATGATTCTTATTATTAATCTTTCCAACATTCAAAAGATTTTTGTTAACACTAAGCACATAAAGAACATCTTTGATGTTGTTTATTTCACCACTTTCAAATTGAACCTTTGCATGGCCTTGACCTTCAACATTGTGGTAAACACCACTAGTAGACTTTATCCTAAAAAGAAATCCTATCTATGGTTTGACTTCATCTAAAAGTCTAGGATTTCCAATGACATGTGTTGTAGCACTAAAATCTAATATCCAATTTGCATTAGCATGTTCCATGGACAATATAGATTGTTCAAGATCTTGAAATTTAAAGGATGCTAAAGCTTTGTTAAACAACTTCACTATGCTTTTAGAAAGTTCAGTTTCATCACCTTTTCCATTGACATCATGTTCCAAAATCTTTGCTTGTTGATGTAATTTTTTCACATTTTCCCATGGTTCTAGACAAGTTTTTGCCCAATGATCATTTTTAAAACATTGGTTACAACTATCTAGTTTCTTATGGAAACTAGTTGAGGAACGACCTACATTATCTCTTGAACTTGAAAATGTTCATGTTGAATGTACTTCTTGAACTTCACCCAAAGTGCTTCATCATCTGAATGCTGCTTGTTCTTCACACTCCTCCTATGTTCTTCATGCAAATATTTGCCAATGAGCTCCTCAAATGTAAGCAAGTCCTTCTAAGTTGAAATCAATTGCACAAAATGATCAAAGCTTGGTGGTAAAACATTAAAAACCATTTTGACATGCACATTTTTAATAATAATTTCTCCAAAACCAACCAACTGGTTTAACAAATCTTTGGTGTTGATAAGAAAGTCCTCCATTGATGTTGTTTCATCCATCTTGAAATTTGTTAATTTGTTTTGGATTAGCATGTGTCAAGAAGAATCTTTCGTCTTGAACAAAAATTTTAGAAGAACCCAAACATCTTTGGGTTCTTGTATTCCCATGACATAAGGAATAATTTTGTCTTTGATGGACAAATTGATGATTGTCAAGGCTTTGCACTTTTGTTTTCAAAAACTCTCAACTTGAATAGTAGTCAACGTTGGTGATGTTGATGATGTGATTCCAAACATTGAACCTCCAAATGTTGAAAAAGAAGAAGCTTGTACAATTGGAGGCTCCACAATGTCCTATAATTCTTTTCGCATAAGTATGAAAAAGATCTTAAACTTCCACACAATGTAGTTGGGTTGACCTTCTAGCTTATTTGCTTCAGAGATATAACTTTCTAAAAAGTTTGCCATTTTGGAAATGGAGCAAAATTACACACTTCTTGGGATGTTGGATTCATGTTCACAACAAATTTACAATCAAGGGTTGAACCTCATCACTTTCTAGAAACCTAGGACCCCTCCTCACCAAGCTTTGATACCATGTTGAAATAGTAGAAAAAAATTCATCTTGTGATTATATAAAAAATTCAATAAATTGAATTCAAAAAGCCAATGACTAGCCCATTTGATCGAAGAATGATCAACATATCACCATACTATGAAAGCCCAAAAAATAGGATCACTATCAAATTATGTAAAATATGAAATGGTGGAAAGTAATCGTTAGAGTTAATAATTTATCTTAGATCTATATAACAATCTAGGTTTGACCTATTTTTCTATAGATTGGAACATGCAATACATTATTTTCAAGTGCTATAACATTTTTTGTGATGGATCCCAAATTTTGGGATTACCATGAATTTATATTGCTTCAATGTAATCCTCATCATTTTATGGAATATATTATAAAAATCTAAGTGATGTATCCTCCCCAAGTTTGGGCTTATAATGAAATATGTGAAGGTGTGTTTTTCATGACTTAGTCCATGCACCAAATTGGCTTTAATTCGCACCAAGTGTTTTTTTTATTGGTTTCAATATATTCATTTCACTTCAAGAGTTCACACATTTGAATTCATCTTAGCCCCATCTCAAACCTCCCATTCCCTATTTTTTTGTGGGGTTTAAAAACACACTTTGAATTTGTATTTTCCTACAAAAATAAAAAATGGTAATGTCTTCTACCTTGATACCACTTGAAAAACCTAGGGTGTGTCACTTAGTATCAAAGTTTTAATAGGAAGTTTTCATCTAAGACTTAGTACAATGGCAAATGGACAAAGTTGAAGCTAAATAATGAAGGACATTCACTACTAGAAATCTTGTCATTTGCAACCAGTCACTATGCAACTGGCATGCAATTGGTTGTCGTTTGTAACTATCTTGGTCATGTTTGCAACTACAAATTTGGTATTGTATAATTTTTGGGCC
>Ga0116231_10003973_pt1 | contig 30253 bp, 17 predicted proteins | sample S1TSphgellanicum_2_FD_89695 | JGI IMG/M metagenome (GOLD analysis project Ga0116231, IMG submission 89695) | Host-associated microbial communities from peat moss isolated from Minnesota, USA - S1T2_Fd - Sphagnum magellanicum MG | ecosystem: Host-associated > Plants > Peat moss > Unclassified... | reverse complement strand
TAATAATAGGTCTATTTTTATATGAGGATTTTTGAAAGATGATATTTTGGCTTGTGTTGAAACTTGAGATTAGTTATAGAGTTATAACATCTTGAAGGATTTTGGTTTCTTTTAGAGGATTTTTTGATGATTATATTTTTTGCATGGTGAAAAATTTGAGTTTCCATAATTCTTCTTTTGCCCTAAGATGCTTTTTAATGTAAATGGCAAGGCCACAGTCTGACAGACCCCTTGTTAGATAGAGAATTGGGTGTTCAAATTCTAGCCCAAAGCCATTTTATTGCCCCCAAACTAGTACAATGTTTTGTAGTTCTTCATCCAAAACATGCTTTGAAAGTGCCAGTGGGGATGGCTCCATATCCATATTTCATATGTAACTGGTTTTGGGGTTTGCTTTCAATATATAAATGTAGGCTCTTTTCTCGGTGGGATTGGAGGTGCTCTATGTGGTACTGGTTCCCACCATTCCTGAATACTACTCTTCACCAAAAAGTTCAATTCTAACACAAATGCCGAAAATTCCTTATGGATGGAAATTTTTATGAACGTAAATCAAGGGTGGAGATCAATGATTTTTTTTTTTCCAAATTTTTTTTTCAGTTGTTCAAAAAACAAAGGTGAAAATTTTGGAATTTTTTTTTTCCCTAGGTAAATTAGACTAAATTAGCTAGTCATTTAGAAAATCTTGACAAATATTTGGTATCACAAAATTGAAATGAAAAATGCCAATGTCCCCATAGGTTGTTCCAAAGCATAACCAATGTCTCCACCAAGGTTTCTTTTGATTCATATATATATATATATATATATATATGGAGAAAATTTCCAATAAATTAGCAAAATCGGTCAAAAAAAAAAATCCACCAAATTCCCAATTAATTTGTCAAGAATTTTTTTTAATTGTTGGTAAAAAAAATATTGATTGTCACTTTACAAAATGAGGTTCACCCTAACGGATGCTCAATGTTCATAGCTCAACCGGGCTTTGTTTCATAGAACATTCCACCATATACACACCACGGGGGAGCGGGGTAATGGCATAATGTAGTTTGATATTTTGCACATTGACAAATAAGACTGAACATAATAATGCACTTTGTTCTCCCTTAAAACCAAGGGCAGCTGATTCAAACTCCAGCACTGGAGGGGGGGGCAGGGCAGCAAGTGCCCATTTTGGGGCAGCAAGTTCCCCATTTTTCAAACCTACTTAAGCTTGTTGGGTCCTTAGCTACTCTTAATTCCAGTGAATGGGTCTTATGGAAACAATACTGCCAGGGGCCCCATGGGCAGGGCAGGACATTGTGAATAGAAAAGTTTGGAACTCTCTCTCTTTCTCTCTCTCTCTCTATAATCTGAATCAACAATGGTGGGGAAAAACTTGTTAGGGTAGATAGGCTGGTGAGCGAACATTTAAGAGCTCCAAGGAGGTCGAATCCTCACACATTGGTCCTCTGGTTTTGAAGGTTCAAAGAACATTTGTAGCCCTCAACCTAGTGCTTTCAATATTGCAAGAATTCCTCAATTCAGTAATGGAATGTGGAAGATAATGGAATGTTTGGTGTAAGGGGGGTTTCAGTGTTCAGTGATGGGTGAATTAAAAACAGATTAGAAATTTTGAGCTTAAAATCTTTGATGGTTGTTGTATCTTTGCCTTGGGTATACAAAAATGTTTTGTAAAGCTTTATTTAATTGGTGCACGCACCCATCAAGTTTTTAGTTGCTGAAGACAGACTAAAAAATGAGGAAGATATGGGACTGGAACCAAAGAGGTGTGTCTAGAGCTAAAAAATTTGATCAAACTATTATCACTCATCCTTTTTCCTCCTTTGTGTTTTATGTGTTGCTCCTTTACATCTGATGCTGAAAAAGAACATTTGTAGCACTCCAGTTTGCATGTCCAATGATACAAAACTTGTTCAATTTGGTTTAAGGAATGAGGAAAATATTGGAAAGTGTTTGATGATAGGTATTTGTTTGGTGATGGGTGATCTACCCTACACTCTCAAAACAGGCCATGAAAAGAACCCATTATCACACAATGGAAGAGATGCTCAATTTGCCAGGTCAGTGGCATTCCTTGGTAGAACTCACCTGATGGGGCTTGTTCTCTATTCCATTCCGGTCTGGGGTGGCAGATTATGCCATTTTCCTGACCATATTATATGCCATAATCTTCCAGTGATATGATCACACACACACTCACATTAGTGTCCAAAATCTGTTTGTTGAACATGAGTTTTTTTTTCTTCTTTAAATCGTTGAATCTGCTACCCCAGACCTTAATGCCATGGAATGGCCTCACCCTGCCCATTCTGTTGGGTATGACACCTAGCTCTCAACCCTTACAGGCTCACCTGGCACATTACCCAACATAATGGGTAGAGCTTGACTATTCCATCATAGTCTGTTAATGGTAAGGTGTGCATTTTGGGAGTGTAATTTTGGAGCTGATTTCAGCCTCCACTGTAAACCACATTGGGTGGCAGAATAAGTGCCCATTCTGCCATCCACACACATTTATTGCAGAATCGGGCCCACAAGGCCTATTCTGTACAGTAGAATCAGCCCCAAAAGACCTATTGTTTAGTACATCATGCCAGAAGTGTTGCAGTTTGAATGTGCAATCACAAATAGAAACTCATATATATGTGTGAGCTTGTTATTATAAAGGTGCATTCACACTTGGTGTTATGGACTCGAGTGTTGAGTCCCCTAACACCATGTTAGTCATTTAGGACTTACATCTACTTACCATGAACATTTTTTTATGTTAAAGCTAACATTCACTTAACATTAAGCTATCATCAATTTAACATTGGTTGCCACCTAGGATGCCACCTAGATTTTCATTTAACATTGACTTAACATCACCAGAAGACACTAGACTTAGGTCATGTATTGACAAAAGATGCATGATGAATTTTGAATTTCCCAACCTCCATTAAACCATAAGGAAGTTTCTTAAATTGCTATGTTCTTTCATCAAATGTTGTGGGTTTTAATTGTCCTTTCCAAACATGGGTCCCAATGAGTGTTGGGTGGCTCTCACTTTTTTTCTTTGTTAAATTTTGTTATTGTGAGAATCACTAGTTCTGATCCTCATATGTGCTTTTGTGAAAGCTGACCCTATTCTTTCAAAAACATTTTTGGGGCTGGTGAGAACCAACTTAGGGTATCATGATTTTTTTTTGTCTCTTCTTAATTCATCCAATTCTCAAATGTGTCAAACCTCTCAAATCAATAACAATTGGTTTTCACATCCGGTTTTAATGACTTGTATGTCAAAACTTCAATTAGAAATTTGCATCTCAAATTTATAAAATATTTGATAAATTAATTTAATTAAAAATTTGATGAAATTTTTTATAACAATTTCTTTTACCCAAAATTTTATATTTTTACAACTTCATCTTTTTCAAAAGCTTTTAAAAACTTTTTCAACTTCTTTTCTAAATATGCATCATTAGTCTCAATTAACTCTACCAAGCTATACAAGGATTTATAAAAAATGTTATATAATCATTGGGCAAATTTTTATTCACAAAAATCAATTCATCTAAGTTGTCTTGTTGCAAACAATATTTCCTTAGATTAGTAAGTATTCTATCTAAAGAAAAAATCATTTTAGTTTCAATTTGTGATTTGATAATTCTTAAGATTTGACAAACAAGAAATCTCACAATAGGAAAGATGATTTCATGTTTTGCCTACCATTGGAAAAGACATTTAATATTTTTCATATTCACTTGACATATTCTAAAAAGAAAAGAATTCAAGTGACAAGCTCCCTTGTTTATTCACTTGTGCAAATTGTCATTTCAAAAATATCCAAACTACAATATTCATGAATTCCTTAATTATGAATCTTGTTTTCAAATTTAGACAAAAGGTGCAAATGATGATTTAAAGAACATAAAATATAAGGACTTTTTATCATTTTCCTCAACAATGGCTACACCTTGGTTCATAAGCAATAAACAAAGATACAAGACAAAAGTTTTAAAATCCAGGATCTAACATTAAGGACAACATATTACAAACTTTTTTATCATATTTCTTCAAAATGAAAAGGAATTTTTTCATAACACCATAAAGTATTTTTTTATGTTGAAAGTCAAACTTAGTTAATCTTGAATCCTCTTTTCATTAGATTTGCAAAAAATGTTGTAATTTCAATTTCTTCCCTCAATTTTAAACTCATGGATATGGCATAATGTAATGGATTGCTTAATAACCAATGGGCCTAAGATTGGTTCAAAACACAAGTAGATGCAATAATAGAAAAACAATCGACAATGACCTTAAATTGGGAAATTTTACCCATCAACTTTAACCATTATGTAAGTCTTACTTGACTCTTGAATTGCCTAAACATAATGATTAGGTTTTAGCAAGATTTAACTTATAAACCTAGGTTGGCACTATTATAGGCATTTTTTAGATTTTATCATCAAGACTATTCTAGGGATTGTTGTATGGCAATTAGGTCAAGGTGATGATTAGTAAATTGTTTTTGTCATGTTCACAACAAGCCACCACATATGTTTGGCCATGTGAAGCTTAAAAGGTGAATGGAGGTGCCTTTTAGATTAGTTTTGGGTTATAACCACAATAAGTTCAACAAATTAATTGCCTAGATTAGGGATAGGATTAGGGCTTAAAGGCATGCAAACTCAAAGCAATACTATTGGTCACCATCCTTAAAGGGATGTGTTGAAGGCCTTTTAACAAACAACTCGAACCAAGAGGCCATAAATCATTTTTTATCAATTTCACTTTTGTCGTGAATTCATTTGGAGATATGAAGGATGATATGGGCAGGCTTGGGTTTATTCGAAATCAATTATTTAAACATGTGGGCACTATTTCACTCAAGGTAAAAAAGTTGTGATTCAAAACTTGGATGCAAACCAAGAGGCAAAGGAATTTGACTTTTAATCCTTGGTGGGTAATGGAGGATTTGAGGTCCTACCTCAACATTTAGAACATGAGGTATTGGAAATTAATGAAAGTTGGTGAAATTGGGTTATAATTCAATTAAAACTTTGGGTTGTGGATTATATGTGACACATGGAGTTCATGAAAGCTCTCAAGGAAGGGGGGCAATAATGTTGGGAATGAACATGTCAAATCCCAATTAGCCTAACACTAATTCCCAAGATGATTCAATAAAATATTCCACTAAGGGTTCAAAGTGTTGTGACTTGTGTGGACCCATTGGATCCCACATCTCTTATGTCATGAGTTTCCCATGCAACATTAAGTGCCATTACAATCATTGTTGATCCATCATCATTTGACCCATTGGATCAATTTTTCTAACTTTTGGAATTGGAACATGGGGGCATTCATAAATATTGAACATACACTACAACAAAATGTGTTCATGTACATCAAGTGATTTCACTAGATTTTGAGTGAATTCGTTAATTGCAATGAACGAGACCTAGTGAGGATATAGTGAATTCATTGATCTAATGAACAAGGAGTACTGAACTACACCCACGTTTTTTCAATAGTAATAGAAAATCTAAGATTTCCAAATGGAAAAAGATGGAAACCCTCCACACACCTTGTACACATAGTTGACAGGTTTACCAAGGAAATCAAGGATTTTTTATGGATGACAATTAATGTAGTTGTACATGTCCAAGCATGACAAGAAGGTGCAAAGAATGCCATAACCTCAACCCATCATTAATCATAGGGATATGATGCATTGGAGGAAACATTCCAAATTGTGAAAAAGATTGATTGGGGATTTTGTGTGGTGGAAGTTGGTAAGCTTGTCATCACCATGACTACCAAAAAGGATTCCACAAAAGAGGAATCAATAGCCACCCAAGGTGGGATGGCTAAAAGGGCCAAAAGTGGGGGGGGTCAATCTACTAAAAAGGATGGTTAGGCCCAAAAAAAATGTGGAGAAGGCAACAATTTTCCGTTTCAAGGCAAAATCATAGTAAAACCTTAAAAGTATAGTTAATGTGTTAGTTGGCCATTACATAAAATAAATTGCTCGATCGAAAAAAGAAAGGGGAAATCAAACGTTGGAGGAAGAAAAGGCAACAACAAAAAGGCCCACATATCTAACATCAAGTCACGCTTTAAGATTTTTTTATGAAACTTGATTTATTGGTTCCACTAATGTTCCCATGATGCACATGCTCCCTAAGGTGGATTCATTCAATTGTAATTACATTTTCCAATTCATTTGCCTTATATTCAAAGTTAATCAAGGACTTGACTTTTAAAGGGGGGAGGTTAGGCACCAATTGCATCCTCCCTATTCATTTACTTTGGTTGAAATGGTGCCAATTGGTACATCCACATCCCCAAGCATGGGGCATGTTCCCATGAGGCCAACAAAAGGAATATTTTCATCTTCAAGGTTCAATGTGAATGGGATGATTTTGGGGGTAGCAACATCCATTTGTTAGGCCACATTTTTTTTTCCATCACAAAAGCTTAAAGTGTGACCATTTCGATTATTTGATTTTAGCCACTTTATGTGAAAGTGGGAGAATGTTGAGCTTGATTACAAATATTGCATTGAAGTTGTTACCAATATAATTTAGAAAAAATAATTTCAAGAGATGATACATTCTAAGGTGGACATTCATCCTTATGGCAAACTACAATTAGCAAGTTATCCAACTTCCAACACGATTTGCCATTGAGCCATTAGTAAGAAATAACTTTTTTTTAACTAAACAAATTTTAAATACACATAGTTTTCAATTATGTTTCAACTTTGAATTAATTAATATTTAATAAAAAATTAGGTGGTTACCAAGTAAGTTTTGCCACTTACTAATTTGGATAGTAATGTTTGACTAAAGTGCATCTTCTATAATATTCTTGGAATCAAATAATTCAACAATTGACCTATACTTGAGATGTCAATTAAAGATATCATGTCATCAAGTGTCATGTTATCACAAGTTATTTATTTGACTATTTTGGTAATCCTCTTTTCAAGATTGATGAAAATTAATTAATAACTAGATGAATGAAACATTTTCATTGGTTGATGTGGCTATGTCACAAATCATGTATTCGACTATTTTAGTAATGTTAATTTTATATTAATGGAAAAATACTTAGCTAGATGGATGAAACATTGTGCATGTTCACAAGTTGGAGGGTTTAAGGGCTATTATTAATGTTTTATTTTGGAATTTTTATTTGCAACCAAAATGGTTATCATTCATACAAAAATATTTTAAAATGGCAATCTTTCACAAGAAGATTGACCCAAGTCTCAGTTAAATGGTGATAAATAAAAATAATTAATCATCATTTTCTATCTTTGGCTACATAATGAAAAACAAAATATAATAACTTCACATTTTTTACTCTTCAAATAACCTTTTAAAATCAAGTGTAGGTCAATTTTTTCTAAATAGCCTAGCCACATGGCCTAAGTGTAAGCCCAACCTAGGTGCCACATTATGGCTTACCTTTACGTGACACCTTTCATGGCCTAGGTCTAAGTCTAATAAAACTATTAATAAATTGTAATATTACTTAATCAATTAATTAATATCTATTAATATTATTTCAATAAGTATAATATTTTTAAAATAATACCTATTGCAATAGTATTATTATTATTATTATTATTGAATAATTATTTTAGTTAATAACTAATTTAGGCTAAGGCATTTTGTTATCATTATTCTATTTATTATCTCATCTTTTATATTTTGCCTAATTTTAATACTATGTATTTAGTTTTTAAACTATGATTAAAATTATTAATAATTTATTCCAATATGCATAATAATTTCATAATAATTCCTATTATAACATAAATTATTATATTCATTGATTATAATATTCATATTAATGGTTACAATAATTATTATTAAAATTTATTTATTTTATTACATTATGAAAATAAATTATTTTATTGTGTTTTTTACTATTAGTAACCAAATTAGTATATCTATGTTTTATTTTTTATTATTTCATTTGTATAGATAATAGTAAAATTATTTAAATATTTAAATATTTAATAAATAAAATAGGTGCAATATGTATAATAGTTCATTAAAAAATAATTCTTGTAATAATATATCATTATTACATTAATAAATATAATCACATTTGTAATAATGCTTCATTAATTATTAATAGGAAATAATGAAAATAATTGATATAATTTTTTTAAATCATAATTTCAATATTTATAGTAATGTTTTAATGATTATGACCTAGTTATAATTAAATAGTCTATTTAATGTAGGCGAAATAAATCACTTAACTATATAGATTAGTTGGTAGCTACTAAGTACCTTAAATAACTTAAGTAGCCTAGGCCAATTAATAGTTAGGTTAATTGCTTAATTAATTATTTGTGTACTTAATGTAAAAACCAACCTATTTAAATCTAAATTAAGTAGAATACTAACTTAAATATAACCACAATTAGGTTTAGACTAGGTTGTAATTAGGTTGCAATTGGCTTGGAACTAGGTCACAATTAATTGGTTTATAATTAAGTTGCAACTAAGTCACAACTAAAATGTTTATCCCATATTGTTTATATTCCATTTTGAAGAATCCAAACTATATTAAAAAAGTGCACTAAAAATGTCAAAGAAACAAAAAAACCATGAAAATGTAATAGCCATTTGGGATGAGCCAATAAAAAAGGTTCAACCCAACCATGTGGCTTAAGTATGAACATAACTTAAATATTATGTGGCTTAAGTCTAAACCTAATTTAAGGGCCACATAGGCTATATTGGGGCTTAACCTAGCCTAAGTGCCACATAGTTTATTTTAGGTGGCCTATGTGTAAGCCTAACCTAAGTGTCAATGTTTTCACCTTAACTTAAATGCCTATTTGTAGGCTTAACCTAGGTTTAGGTTGGATGTTAATGTCTAGCCCTAATTTGGGTGCTTATGTCTAGGCCTAGCATAAGCCTAGGCTAGATGACCTATATTTAAATGCCATGTCGCATAACCTAATTTAATGTTAATGTGATGTAACCTATGGATATGGATGTGGATGTGTCATGTCATTTAACTACCAATTGACTTTTTGCCCAATTGAATTACAACACAATTGAACTTGCAATTATATGTTTGATAACATCATGCAATGTTATAAGTAAATAGATCCCATCTAGTGATTAAAAAAAACCAACTATAATGGTATGTTGATGATGTCATGTAATGTTAGCAAATGAAGTTCATTCACACATGAATCATAGTCAAAAATGACCTTCAACTATAATGGTAAGTAGGTTTACAACTAAAGTGGTCAATGTCCATGGTGTTGATAGGTGTAAGTTGATTTCAACTATAGTGTCATTATCGACTTTTTTGGTACATAATTGCAAATAATGTGTTACAATTGCAAAAAACATTTTGCAATTGTATTTGCCGTTTTCAACTTTGATTAGTAGTTGAAATTAGGTTGAAAACATAGTTGCAAATGGGGGTTATTTCTTCTAATGATTAAGCAAATTAATAACACAAATATCGGTCTTGGTGTGTAATTAAAAAATATTTTTCAACTCAAGAGGAATGGACATGGGCAAATATTTTTCCCTTGAAATGTTTTATTGGATTTTGGTGCCTAGCTAGTGATGTTGAGCCAATCAACATTTGTGGGTCTTAACATGATTAATGAAAACATTACTCACCATGCCCATATTAGAATCAAACATCAATGGGTGCATTAAAAAAGGTTTATGGGCTACCAATATCAACATTTTAGTGTAATTGAACCTCAACCATCCAATAAACTAATCATTCATTTGAGTCTAAATTATGATGACAAATGCTACATCTTATGATGTGTTGGTTGGGGACATTGTGTTGTATCTTATGGGATTTGTTTTGGACTTTTGGGAAGAGATTATTTCTTACAATCCTAGGTGGCAATCAAGATATGGGCATCAATTTCAACTCCATGTCCAATATTTTTCACAAGGTGTTGAATTAGTTGGTGGTGTTACCATGTTGGTTGGATTTGCCAACACATTACCTTGTGAATTACATTATGAATTGTGTTTTTGCTCAATGCCATGCCTTTCGTTATTGCATTCATTTTTTACTATACTTGTTATTGGTCCATGTGAAAGCAATAAAGACAAGAATGGGCCCCTTGGTGTCAAGAACAAAAACCAACAATGGCATACCTAGTAACCTCCCAAAATTTTACCACTGGACATTTATGTAAATGTGTTGTCACTATGTGCCACTATCACCACCCAATGCACAACCATTGTCACCTAAGATCCAACAATGGTGTGGCCATGAAATTCATAATAGCTAATGACTTGATTTAATTCAAGTAGGTTGAGTTCAACATTTTTTCATCAATGTGCCAAGATTTGTTGTACAAATGTTTTTGTTATAATTGCCTCAATGACTTCTATGGCTACAAAGATCAAAGCAATAGAATGGATGTGTACTTTCATCATTTTATTTCACCAACTTAAGTCCTTGCCCAAAATGAATTCGACTCTCAAAGAATTGCTCAATAAAAAATCTCATTAAATACACCAATTTCACATCCAATGCAACCAAGATCAATGTCCTGTTGTAATCCTAATACTTGACACATTTTGCCCAAGATGGCAGGAAAACAAATTTGCATATTTTATCAACATTACAAGAATGTTATTTTCCAATTGCAATCTCTGATTCGTGAATGTAAAAAAAGGCTCATAATATTTTTACATTTGTTATTAACTTTTTGTGAGCTAATTGGTAGTCAAAACACATTACCATTGGACTTTTTGAGTTTACATGTCATGAACACAAAAATAACCCAAATTTTAAAAAATTTAAAGGACATAACCAACCATGACAAAAGCAAGCCTAGTTTTACTAATGTGAAACATGAAAATCAAATATAAGAACACAAAGTGTGTAAGACATAGGTTTTACATAACTTTATTATGAAAATATGAAATGAAATGGATAAGGTTTGGTTCAATATTGTACCTCAAACTAATGTTGAATAGATTAAAGGTAATGAGGGCTTAGGTTGTACCTTTATGTATTACCCCTTTGGTGATTTAGCTTAATGAATATTCCATGGAGACTTTTGTATGCCCATTGTTCGAAAACTTTTTGAGAACCTTTTTAGAGTATAAATGACTTATAAGTGAATTATAAGTGAACTACAAGTAAATTAAAAATGAATGACAAACTAACTATAAATTAAGTATAAATCAACTACAAATTAATTACAAGTAGACTATAAGTTAACTAAAAATTAATGGTGGATGAATTTCATTCATGATGGGTGAAAAATGGATGGAATTCATCCATGATGATGTTGGCTAATGCTAACATCCATGACATCTAGTAATGGTGATGTTAGTCAATGGTGGTGTCCATGACATTGTAGAGGTTATAGTTCACAATATTTGACAATTTTTTAAATTTAATTGTTGGACCAATATGATTTAAAGAAAAAAATCATTGTTTATGTGAAAGATGAAAGGTATAATTTGAACACTATGACTATTGCATTAAAATTAGTTGTACGTTGTGAAATTTTTGGTCTAAGGATTTTTTTAAAAAAATAGTTGTTTTGGCCATACATGTTTAAAAACATTTAATATGCAACAAATAAATGAATTTTTTTACAAAGGTTTGGGATATATGTGTCTACAAGTGTGCATTAAATGACAATTTTTTTGAAAAAAGATGAAAATCATAGAACCATTGGTTTTAATTATTTCAAAAACCTCAAAAAAACTATCAATTGCATGAATAAATAAATAAAAAGGCGGTTTTATGGGCAATTATTCGATTTTTTAATTTTGAAAAATGTGAATATATAGTAGAATTGGTTTATTTGGAAAACCATAATTATGAACTTAAAAAATTTCCTTGAAAATTGCCAAGGTTATGTTCCTAATTTTAATATTGGTTTTTGATATTAGAAAAAAATGTTAATATTGGCATGATCAAAGGTGGTTGCAAGCTAAGGTGACTCATTTTCAATGGATACACATTTTTCAAAAGTGTTTATGATAATGTTAAAATTACAATCTATTATTATATCATGGTTAAATGGGAAATTACATGGTGGTTAATGAACTAACAAGGTCTAATTTATATATATATAAAGAAAATAAAATTGAAATCCACCAAAAAATGATTATGATATGGCATTGTGAAAATATGGCCCATTTTAATCCATTTAAAAGTTAATAATTTTTTAATATTAAGGTTTTATAAAAAAAAATTTGCATCTATGTTCCTATTGCTTTAATATATCATATAATTAATCCCTATAAGATATCCTTAAAAAATTCATACACACAACATGTATAAAAATGCATAGATAGAAAATAAATTCACATTTTTCAAATTCAAAAGTCCATTACTATATATTTGATGCATGTACGTTATATATATATATATTCAAGTTGAAAATTTAAACTGAATCGCAAAATTTGACATATTGTCAATTTTATAACATGTAAATGCATGACATTTTACAAAAAATAGCATAATGACACAAAAAATGAATCACCTTAACTTACAACCACCCTTAAATGTGTGTTTGATTTGGGATTCATTTGTTTGTTGGGAGAGGGGAGGGAGGCGGGGGGCAGGGGGGAAGGGGGCATTTGGTTGTCCAATTAATTGATGTTGAAATCTTCCAAACCATAATGCCCCCCATCACATTCTTATTAACATTGGAAAGCCCTTGATGACCAAGGGTGCAGTAAAATGATCTTGTATTATTTGGACATACTATGCAAGAGTTATTAAACATTGAACAATTTTCTTAGAAAAATATTCAAAAAATTAAAAATAAAATAGGATCATTGGAATAAACTTTGGTTCTTTTGGAAAACCCTTGATTAGTGTGATTACTAGGAGGTGATTTTCTAGATCTTAGACCTAAGGTGGGGGATAAGTTCAATTTGGAATAATTATTGTCATTAGAAATTAATTTAAATTTAGATTATTGTTTTCAAAATTGGGCTATATTGTCAAGGTTGTGTTCATGTTGGGAATAATTATATCATGTTTACATTTGGGCCAACAACACAAGCCATATTAATATATCTATTAAAGAAGGTAGTATTTATGTCATGTTGACATCTCTCAAACCATAATCCCACTTTTACTTCTTTTGGCATTATTACAAAGTCCTTAATGAATACGGGTGCGCCAAGGTATTTTGTAAAGTTTTAAACCTACAATGTAGGAATTATTGAATACTTAAACATTTTTTTCATTGAAAATTCAATAAAATTAAAATCAAAATTTTCAAGGAAATTCACATCTGGTTTTTGTATTATTGGAGATCCCTCAAATAGTAGGATTTTATGGAGGTATTTTCATGACTTTTAGACATAAGGTGTGGGAGATATTGAATTTTGGATAAATTTTTCATTGGAAATTAAATAAAATTTAAGGAAAATCCTAAAGATGATTCATCAAACTTAGTTTTAAGTGAAGTAGTTTTAGGTTCCATGAGTCATTCTTTTGTATGAAAATTGGAATTTGTTTAGTTGGTTCCCAAGTAAAAAGGAATGAAAAGGCATCTTTTGGGATTTGTGTTTTTTAAAAGTTTTTTTTTTTTTTCAACACCATAGTCATGAACAAATTTCCAATAACTTATGTAACAATTAACATCTCATTTTTCTTCAAATGAATTTCAATTCAATTCAATCTATTCAATAAAATGTTTTTTGTCTATCTATTTGTTTGTGCAATTCATACCTATCTATTTTGAGCTTAACTACCTAACCCTTTCCCCTACCCACCGATATATATGGACATGAAAAGACACATAACATGTGTATTTTCATGTCCATGTTATTTATGTTAAAATGTTATCTTATGTGAACCTTGCTAATGATTTTTTTTAATACAAATAATTATAATTGTAGGAATGTTCACGATAAAATTAAAAACTTTCAAATTGTGATTGCAAAATGGTCATTCGTGATTAAATTTTTTTACAAATTTGGATTGCATAGATCCTTGAAATAGATCCAAGTCTAACATCTTGGTGAAAACCACATCCATCCCAACTAATTAAATAAAATTTAAAAAATCAGTTTAATTCAATTAATATGAATTCAATTCAATTCAATTCAGGAATTTGTTGCATGCAATGTCAATCAATATTTTCGTGCAAATGGAACTTAATTTCCATACAATCAATTCATTTTTTTCATGAATCAATTATCACTAGTAACACAAAACAACACAACGCCCAAGTTGGATTCATGTTGGAAACTTTATGTTCCATATGTCATCCTTTGGAGTTTAGCCAATTCCAAAATAAATAGAAATGGAAATGTGTCTTTTGGGATTTTTGTTTTTAAGAGTTATTTATTCAACATTATAGTGATGAACATATTTTTAATACATTTTGCACTAATTTGCATCCCATTTCTTTTCAGTTGAATTTGAATTGAATTCAATGAAGTTCAAATTCAATTGAATATAAATTGAACTGAATTGAATTGAATTTCAATTCAATTTGCATGCAATGTTATTGAATATTTTCATTCAAATGGAACTTAATTTCCACAAGTTCAGCTCATTTTTCCATTAGTTGATCACCATTAATAGTGCATATCAATATAAAGCTCAAGTTGTATTTCAAACTTAGGGTTACGAAAGTTTACAACTTTCCCTTTTAAAATTCATTCAATATTATAATATGTGATCATTGGCACAATCCACATTAGTTAGAATTTAAGCATGTGACATTTGTTTCTTTGTAAATGATATAAATCATATTAAACTTTACAAATTTATTAATTTCCCAATTATTGTACATATACATATATCTATTTATTAAAGAAGGTTGTTTGATTGTTTGTTTGTCACATGGAGATTTCTCAAATTATACCAACCCCAACCACACTCTTGATACCATTGGAAATCCTTTAATGAGTAACGGTACATTGAAGTTTTGTGCTTGTCAGAGCTATGGCACAAGAGTTATGGAATATTGAGCAATTATTCTATTAAAAATTCCATACAATCATAGCTCAAAATAATAGGGAAATTGGGGTGTACTCTTGGTATTTTTGGAAAGCCCATTATAAGTGGGATTTTATAGAGGTGATTTCATACTTTTTAGACTTAAGGTGTAAAAAATGTTGATTTTTGAACAATAATTGTTATTGAAAATTCAACTAAACTACAAAAACTAATTTTGAATGAGAAAATAGTTGGGCAATGAATTCGCACTTGGATTAATGACACATTCCACATTAATGAATCTTAATATTTTGATGAAAAAAATATTTATAAGATGCAACTTGTTTGAAATATGAATGAATAGCAAATTGAGAAACTTTTGATATGCCCCCAATTTCATTTTAAAGCTATTTGTTTAGATATTGATTCCAATTCATTTTGATTGAATTATGTTATTTTTGGGGAAATTGAAATAAAGAAGAAAATTTCTTTTACATTTTTTTCAATTTCCTCTCCATGTTATTTTAGTTGAAGATGATTTTCTTCATAGAAAAGTTGTTCAAGAGGGGCTAAGGGAAAAACCAACAACCCTTCGTTGCCAAGGGCAAGAAAATTTCAACCCTTCAAGATGAAATGTGGAGATGCTTTTCATCTTGTACATTGAAAATGAGTGTTTTCCTTTGATAAAAACACAAAAGAGAAAACCTTGATCAATGGGCCCACTATTTGATGGTACACATAAACACACAAAATGAACGCCTTTTGTTTGTGCTAACATTCAAAGACCTTTGACTCTTTCCACCATGGTAACCTAACCCAAAATTTCGAAAGGACAATGCTTTGAAGTGTTTCAAGAAGATTAGCAATGTTGGTCCTTGAATGAATATCACAAGTTTGCACACACAAGTGATGCAACACAAATTGTGTGTTGCTTTGGCTACGACTTATTCCACTTGGGATGATTTCCTTTTTTTGGCCTTGTTAGGCAACCACATTGGAAGTACATTTATTGACTTGTTTGAGGAAGAAGGTAGGGTGAACTAGCACCTTCACTACTAGTACACATTACAACAACTTTTTGATAGTGTCCAAATGGGGTGGTATTAGCTCTTTGGGTGTAGAAGAAAAATTAAACCACTAAACCACTAAACCCTAAACCCTAAACTTTTACTCATTTGTTTAACAAGTGACATATGCCAATGATATTTTGGGTTCCCGAAGATGATTTGGAGATCATGCAAACTATTGAATGTGGGGGGCATTGAGACGATGATTTACATTCAAGAGTTTGGGGTCTATGTTGTATACCTCTTGATGCAAACAAAAAGGATAAGGTAGTTTTTCAGCATTGTAAAGCACTTGGAGAAATTTCTTAAGTGTATTGGAGGGCATCTTGTATCTATGTGTGTGCAAAATGCCAAATGTAACCTTTGTTCAATGCACACACCCAATCAACCCATGAACTTTGCTTGAATCTAACCAAAGTCTAGGGTTTGGTGGCCACCCAAAGATAAACATCATTGCAAAAATATGCATGAAACCCACTTCCTTAAGTGTGGATTACTTACTTGTGGTGAGAAGCAAGCAACTCTCTTGGTCACACATGATTTGTCTATCATCAAGTTTTGGTATTTTAAGCAAAGTGTTAGGGTTGGAATGGGGTATATAATTTATTAATGGGGCGAAAAAATAAAATCCAAAAATCACACATAAAAAAAGGCACATCTTTTCAACAAAAAAGGCTCCTACTTGTACTCAAAGGAAGCTAGAATGAGTTCTTTATATGTAGAAATTAGGATTCAAATTTTTTTAATCCCAAGGTAACCTTCTTTAAAGAAAATAATTGCAATATTTAGAGATGTTTTGAAAGGTTGTTTTTCTCCCTACTTCATGCCACTCATGAGGGGGTTTAGAACCTAGGTCGCTCTTTAGTGACTCTCATGTGAGGGGTTTAAAACCTAGGTCACTCTTTAATGACTCTCGCATGAGGGGTTTAGAACCTAGGTTGCTCTTTAGTGACTCTCATTTGTGTCTTTGCACTTGTGGGTGTGGACTTTTTGTTGGATGATGGTCCTCTCTTTTTCTAGTTGGGTGGTTCTTATTTTATTTTATTTGGCAAGGTTTCATCATTTCATCATTACGTGACGTTTTTATTTTTATTTTTGCTTTGAAGCATATTTTCATCAAATATCAACAATCTATTTATTTTTTTAAAAATTGCTAATTAATGCCAGATCTTTCTTAGGATGTTGGCAACTGATGCAAAATTGTAAAACTCAATTTTTAAAATAAAATAAAATAAAAATAAATGGTAAAAAAAAACATTGGTTCAAACCTATAAGGAATTTTCTTGAAATGCTATATTTTAGATTCTCTTGAAATGCCATATTTCACCGGGACATGTTAAAATCTGGACTCAAAGACCCTGGTTGAGTCGTAGGATGAGTTTTTAACCATGGTTAGAGGCAACCCAAAAATATTTGAAGGTTTTAAGTTTAACCATGGTACCAGTGTAGTAGGTGCTGCTTCACCCAAGCCTGGTGAACACCATTTTTTTCCCCCCCAACCCTAGTTTTTTTTTTAAAAAATTACAAAGAAAAATACGGGCAGGTAATAAACCCTTGACTGCTGCCAGTTCTCTAAAATCAGGAACTGGTGAAAAAAAGGAAAAAAAACACACCCTCTGAGAACCGACGGTTCTTTGCCCGGTCTTTCATGAAACCCAAAGAAATGGAGGGTTTCAAAATTTTCAAAATGCCCGCTCGGACAGGCATTTCATGATTTTTTCATTTTTTATTTTTTTTGGGGGCCCATGCCCAAACAATACGTATCATAGGAATAAGAAGAATGGTCCCTTATTTTATGTCAGTTTCAAGCCCTTAGAGCAGGATAGTCCTCAAATAAGTGCCCCTCTTGAAATAAGGGTCCCTCAACTCTGCCTCAAGTGGGTCCTTATTATAGGAACGGTCCAGTCCTTATGCATTCCGTAGGGAGCACTAGCTGACCACCGTGAACCAGCACCCACCAATGCACCATCCACTGGATGCCTTATTACTCAGTTGTGGATGAACCTTAACTGAGTTAATAGTTGGTTTCACCTTGGTAACCAATTATAGGTAGATAGGTAGGAAAATAGGTAACTACTAGGTACCATAGGTCTCATATATAGATAGATAGGTAGGAAAATAGGTAACTAGTACTAGGTAGGTATATGGTTAATACATAGGTAGGTAAGGGCTGTTTCCATTACCTACCTACTACTAACAACCTGCGTGTGGGTTGTTAGTAAATGGGTTTAGTGCAAACAATTAAAGCAACTGACCTAACCTAACCACCATGGTTAACTAGGGAGCTGAAATCCAACGGAAAACTGTTTTTCTGACCACTTATCATCCATCCTTCCCGCTGGCTTGTGGGTGCTGCTGGTTCACTATTAGGCCATCACTACTAGGCTACTTCACATGTCTTCTGAATTGATGCATTGAAAGCTCGAGGGAATAGGCTTGTTGGCTCTCCTCAATGGAAATTGTAGTTTTTTTCAATGTGGGGCAAGTATTTAATTTCCTAATAATGTGAGACCCGATTTTTTTTTAGAAAATAATTGAACGAATCGCTTTGAGCAATCTTTTTTTTTTTTTTCATATTTGTGATGTTGAAATTTTTAGTGAATTTTGCCCCAAAATTTGCAAAATTAGTCAAAATTACACTAAAAAACCATATTTTTCCAAATTTTCCTAGATTTTTTTGTCGAAAAAAGAAAAATTTTGCTCCAAAAACAAAACACTAGCTTTGAGTCCAAGTGTTTGAATTTTTTTTTGTTTTAAAAATTGCATCTGTTCAAGTTTTAAAAACTTAAAAACAAGTGGGTATGAAGAGGGGGTGGGGTTTTGGTTACATGATTTAATTGGGTACATAGCTTGGTTCTTTAACCAAACCTAGACATGTGTACTCAAATTATTTGACAAATCCTCTTTGAAAATTAGGTCTTCAGTCTTTCACAAATTATAAAGCCTAGTTCCTTGCATTTTGGAGGCAAAGTACATTCACAAGTTTTGAAATTTGAAGGCAAAGATTGCAGAACACATATTTACAAAGAACAAACAATCTCAAAGAGGTGATACCAATTATGATGGAATTTCAAAATATAAGGGAACTTCCATGAACTTTTGTGTATAAATTTGACATCTACACTATAAATAGTACTTTGAATTTAAAGCCTAAACCAAATGGTTAATCAAAATGAAAGTTTTTTATCATGTTCGATGGTTTTGGGTTTTAGGAAACTTTTTCTTTGTTTCATCTTTGATCCAACCTTTGATTCACATCTTGAAAACTATTAATAGAATCAAGATTGAAGACATAAGACACACATCAAATACACAAGACATAATAAATATGACATATAAATCATAAAGGATAACAACATACACACATGACATAAGACACAAAGACACATCACACATAAGTCGTACAAGACATAAGATAGAAGAAACCACACATAAGACACAATAAACATAAGCACCCACAAGAGATAGAAAAAAAAACACCATAGATCCCAAGCAAGACACCCAAAATACACAAAAGTCAAACACAAACATGCAAATGACATAATGCACACAATAGACAAACTTTTCCATTTCACATGTTGAAATTTTTAACAATTAAGATGAAGGATTAACTCAAAATTCTAAACCTAATAGATAGTTCAATTCATCATTTTCAACCTAGCATGGAGCATAAACACATTTATCAATCATCAACCACTTGCAAATAAAATAAAGATTAAAAGGAATCACATACAGGTTTAAGAAATTTTCACACTTGATTTTGTTTTCAAATTCAATTTCTAATTTTATTGTCAAATCCAATTCCACCTCATGTGTAATTGTAAAGTCATTTAGTTTCCAGTAGCTAATATGTAGATCATATTGTTAATTTTTGTTGAAAGAATCAACTTATCCATGTTATTTGTTTAGAGATGACATTTATGAATTAATGTCGTCAAAATTTTAGCAATGGAAAATATATATTATGTTTTCATTTAGCTAATTGGGAGGCCAATAATATCTTGAATTAGTTTAACAATGATAAAAAAGTTGTGTTCTCTGCACCACCAAAACAAGGAGAATCCTTGCAAATTTCTACATCAACAAAACGCCAACAAAAGATAGCAAGTTCTCTTGACATGAGATCTTTATAAGTGTTTGCAGTTGTCATTGTGCTATAAAATAAATCTTTAAAATGAACTTGTGATTTAAAATTTTCAACTTTTTCACTATTGTCAAACATCAACAACTTGTTTACCTTTCATTGGCAAATGCAACAACAAATATTTATTATATTTAACAATCATAATAATAACATTTTTATTACCTATATGCATGGTGACTAACCGCATGTTTTTAAATCTCGAATCAAGCATCAAAACCAACATGTTATCACCCCTTTTATTGTCAAATGCATACCATGAACTCCTTCAACTCATAATTTAAAAACTAATTTTTAACAAGCTTATCAGGAATAGTCAAAATAGTTATTTCTTCAAAAAAAATTTGACAAGTTGATATGATAAATTACAAGGCATATGCAATTAGCAACCAATGTCCATGATTTTGGTTCAAAACACAATTAGTGACAATTTGTGAGAAAACTTTCACCACAACTTCATAAAAAACCTAGGTTTTTGGAGAAGGTATAATTTTGTTGTTGTGACATTAATTTTGGGCTCACAACCAAGGTTGGTTTGCAAGAGAGGATATGGGCCAAGAGAGTGTCCCAAGACTCAAATGCATTTTCACAAGTGTGAAAGCTGCAAAGAGTGATCCTAAGCACTCCCAAGTGAAGAATAATTTGGTAATTATATTATTGCACAAAAGTTTTGAACCCCTATGACAAATGTGTATGTGGAAAATGTGATCCAAATTGGGTTTCTAGCATACTATTAGAAGTTCTTGAAACATTATATTAAAAGTTAGCTTGCATTCTCCATTTGAAAGGTGACTACATGAATGAAGAGACTAATATTATAATCACGTTATAATTTATTTCAAATTGATTTTGTTCAAAACCATTTTTCTTGTACAAAAATTAGTTTTGTATCCAATGGATTTTGGTTTTAAGTTATCAACTTAAATATGAACACATATATGTGATTGATGACCTTAAGTTAAGTGAGTGAACTTTTGAAGTTGTAACACATGGAATGTTATTGTAACTATGGATTTGTATATATATGCACATTTTTGTGTGGATATCATTGTGAAATTTTTATTAGGGATTCAATATCCTTTGCAAAAAATCATGAGGAATCTAAAATTGAAAATAAAAATCATATAGTCCATATAATTTTGAAAATGTGGTTTTTATCTTGAATCTATGCATGGATGTACAAAATAATATTATCTAGTTGGGACTCTTCAGCATGAGAATTTGCTTTATAGAATTGATGGATTGTTATTACTTAACTATTTAGTCTTTTATTTTTATTTTTTAAATACAAAGTAAATGGATTTATGAAGATGTTACGATGTGCGATTTTTTGTCCACTCATTCATGCATTTGACTTAGAGTTTTGATTTAGGAGTTATGACCAAAAGAAAGGCCAAAAGTTAAAGAAATAATTTGACTTTAAACCATTAAAACCTAGGAAACATGGGTTAAACAACCTTTGATGGAAGAATGAAGCATAAGGTTGAAAAAATCGTGTTTAAGACCATAAATTTCTAATTAAAAACTCCTCAATTAGAGCTCATATAAAAAAGTTATGAATTGCAAATCATGAAACTCAAAACTTGGAAATTTTTAAATTCTTTTAGGATTTTTGCTATAAATGGATAATTAGCCTCCATTGCTAATCACATACCAAGCCTTCAAATTGAAAGGCCCATGTGATTTTCATATGTGAAAGATTACTCCAATAATTGCCTCTTAGATTGAAAGACTACCCATGTCAAAATTGCCCTTCACAAAATTTGAAAGATCGTTTTAAAATTTGCCTTTCTCAAAAACAAATAAGTGTGACCTTTATTGGACTCTAAAATTATTTTTAAAGTTCATGAATAATCATGTAGATTCCAAGCCATTTCTATTTGAATATAACTAAAAAACACACAAATTTCAAATGGGCAAAATGTTCAATTAGTTATCTTGCCAATGAGCAACAAATACAAATTTTTGAACTTCTCCATTAGCCACACAATCAACATTGAAAAGCTTTGTTTATTGTCCAAGGTTTAGGTCCAAATGGAAAATTAATTAGCCATTTACAAAAAAGTTGCATATTAAAAAAAATTGGTCAACTCAATTTTATAAGTTTTTATGGTTCTACAACAAGTAAAATTTGCTTCATGCTAGTAATGATCAATTTGAAGAATTCATGGGAGACCTAGAAAAAAATGAAGTGTGAGAAATTAAACAAGTTGAAAATCTAAAATAAAATATAACGGATTCTTAAAAGCCAACTTGTTTTCCAAACACTACATTTTTTTAAGTATATAAAATGCTTATTAAAACAAATATATTTTCAAGGACCTTCATGTTTTTCACATCTTTCCATGCAATGAATATTTTCTCTCAATCTAACAATGTTGGTGCAGGCCCAACAAGCAATACATAGATCAAAACATCAAGTCTATCCAATCTCAAAAATGATCTCTTGATATTCTTGATAAAATTCTATGTACTAAAACCCTTTCACATTATATTTGATTCAAAGGAATATATAAGATTGTTTGCCATAATCCCATGAAATGTAAAAACCCATCCCTTTCACACCATCCAAAATGGCTACAAAATATTTACCATGCTTCAATCATAGGAAAATTTCACAACAACAAAATGTCAACAAATTGGTGTACAATTTTCCAACATGAAGTCAGATTGATAATTGTAAAGTTGGTGGCTACCACATTTGTTGATGCAAAATGGTCTAAACATTCATCCAGCCATTGTTAAACACACTTCTTATTTTGAATCACATCCTTTAAATAATGTTAAGGGCTGAATAATTTTGTTGAGTTAAAAATTAGAAGATTTGGAAATCAATAATTCAAAAAATTCATAAGTTTTTGATATATTGTTGTATCACATCCTTACAATGTTGGAGAGCACAATCTAATACATCGAAAACTCCATAATCCAATAAACTTTAATCATTGTGAACTCATGAAAAACAATTTCACATGTTGTGGCATACTCCAATTGAGGGCCATGAGATATTTTTTCCAAAAAAAATGTTAAACACACAACACCATTTGCAAATAGCCTTTTCACATGAACATCCTCCTTAATGTGCTCAAACTTGCCCCCAACATGGTTGGATCCACATGCTCATTTTTGAAAAAACTTCAACCAATTTAGTTATGTTAGGACATTAATTAAAATATGCAAATATAATTGTGTTTTCACTTTGCAAACATCAACATACATTGTGAGAAATCATGTCCAAAGAAACCTTATTATTGTGCAATTAAGTGTCATTTGTAATAATTGTGTGCTAAGTTGCATCTTTGCCACAAAAATACAATGTTATGTTAGAAATTTAAGAAGTTCCATTAATTGTTGCATAGTAATGGCGTGCAATGCTTTCTCACAATTAGAATACACATTAAAGTTATCTTTAAAATCATAACCAGTGTAGTCCTTTTTTGGTATTATTTTCATTTTGTCACCCCCTCTTTTCCATTAGTTATAAAGTCCATATCAAACAACAAAAATCAACATGAGATTGTTGAATTCTATTATGATTTTCCTTTAATGCAACTTTGTTGATAGTCATCTATTGGCTTTTTAATTCAAGATTTACATTGGGAACTACATCCAAAACCAAACTCCTTTTAGCACTTGTGAAGGTGCAAAAAACAATTTGACCTTGATTATGAAACCCAATGCAAATTAATTGGGCAATTTAATGTTCATCTACCATTTTCACATGTTTTGAACCCCTAATGACCAATTCCATCCCTTGTTTGGGGTACTTTACAAATAACTTTATTGTATATACAATTTTGTTTAATGTATTTTGACTTTATTACAAGTTGCACAAAAATGTTATATGTAATGATGTTGTAATATGTGGATGACCTTAAATTGCATGGTCATGCCTTGTTGGCACATAACGATCCTGACAAATCCAAATTGGCATGCCCATTGCCATGTCACCCATGAAATCATTACAAGCAACTCCTTTGCAATTTCTTTTCAATTATATAGTTATTTCTAAGTCAAGAATTAATATACAATTAAATTTCAACTTAAAATTTGAAAATTGGGTAGGATATACATAAAAGTAAGTGAGACATGGTAGTAAGTTAGTAGATTCTCCCTTTTGTATCAATGACCTTCATGCCTTTATGTTTGCTTTCAATTTAGAATTAAAGAATAAAGGTTGTTACAAGTTTTATTGTTCAATTAGAAAACATTGAGGTTTGAACGTCCATGAATATTTTTTTGTATCAAAGAAAATGGTTTGAGGACAAAATTCATTTTTGTTTAGAAATTGATAGGTTGTAAAACGTTATTTATAATGATGAGGGATTTAAAAGTAGTGAGAAAATTGGTGATGAAAAACATTTTGTGATCTTTGTTTATGTGTTTGAACATTTGGATTTTGGGGTGAAAGGTGGAGTTGAAGTAAAATTAATTTGTTTAAACTCATGTATTATTTTGTGCATTTATGACAACTTTCATTATTTTTATGCTATAGGGCTTTGTTGATAATGTTTGAATCCATCAAAATCAAAATTGTACATGGAAGGCAAGGTTTTTTCAAAAACAAAATTGTAATTGTGTTTGAAAAATAAAATCTTAGAAGAGAATGCATGTGTTGTTGTACAATATTGTTAGGTTGGTAATAACTATATCATTAAATGTGTTGTTTGTTTGTAGGAAGCTAAACCAAAACATGCAAAACAAATGTCAAAATAATTAAATGAAGCAAGCGACCAAATATGGTGATGTTTAACCTCAATTCTCTAAATGTCATGCATCTTGTTTTTAAAATCACCATTGCATGCAAATGTGAGATGTAGTTTTAATTTATACAAAGTTGTAATGTGTTATGACATACATTGCAATTTAATGATAAATTAGTTATAAAAATTTATGTATCTTTGCTTACTATAACAAATTTAGTGGTGTGATATATATAGTTATTAGTTTTATTCTTTTAGGTTGAAAGTATAGACATCAATATATCTTTGAACTACTAAGTTATTTATATGTTATTGACCTCATTTCACATGTGACATTGAGTATCAAAATAATACAATTTTCAAAAGCAAACAATGTGGAATGAAGAAGACTTGTTTCATTCAACAAAATGAAGGAATGCATTTCACAAAATGGAAAAAAAATCTAAATGTTTTAAATAACAATGTTTGATTGTTCTGGTTCATCATTTTTGTGATGACTCTTTGTACAAGAAAAGGAAAACCTTTGCCATAAGTAGCTTGGAAATTATATATCTATAGTCAAATTATATTTCAACATCAAAAAACATATTTACAATGTATTTTCCAACTTTGAATGTCAATGCATATAATTATAAATCAATTTTTTGTTGTTTATCAATGGTGATGGAATGCATTTTTATGTTGTAGATTTTGATTGTGTTTGCCATTTTGAACATATGGGTGAAAACATATGAATATGTTAATAAGAAAGTTTGGGTCAATGTCAACATGGTGTTTTACGTGGGTCAAGTGCCATTCAAGTTAGCGAAAAAAATGACCCCATTTTGTCATGGCATTTGTGTAAATCATTGTTCATCAACAATGAATATTAGAATTGTGAAATAATTTGGTTTTAAGTTTTGAAAAAATCATTCATATTAGATTGCAAATATTTATGATTAGAAATGGACTAATAAATTATTATATTATGATTTTAATTATTAATTTAAAATATATTTTGAAAATTTTTAACAACTAATTTTTTTGGCAATAGTATTTTTGTAATTAAATAAAAATATAATTATATTTTCAATATTTTTGTAAGTATTATTGTGCAATGACACCATTCCTCATCATCATGTTTAATAGATTTTGCATGCATTTTATAATTGTTTAAATTGTGATACACACATTACCATTTCACTATGCCATTTTACCTAAGAACAATTGATGCTACCATACCATTGTGCCATTTCACCTTGGGTGAAACTTAAGTCATTTATGTCCACATAAAAATAAAAAAATCATTAAGGTAATTCACAAAGGTTAATTTTTTAAACTTTTAAAATAATCATTCAAATTTTAAATAAAATCCAATAATTTGTGAATAATTTATATATTTCATTATTAATATATTTATACAACTATTAAATGTACGCATGTTAAATGTAATGTACATATAATGTAATAATGTGCACTAAATTACAATATTCATTATATATTTGCATAATGTTATATATGTGTTAATATAATAACATATATATACAATATATTACATGATATGTGCGTGTGTGTACATGTATATTTACAATATTTATGTATAAGTATTGTAATTAAAGGTTGAAATTTTTTCCTTCTTTTTGTTTCATAGTTCTTTCCTTCATTCTTGTTCATGTACACATAATGGAGGTAGAGAGTGCATTTGACCTTGAAAATCAAACCTAATAACAATGACAACAATGTTGTGTTTGTTCATTTCAAGAGAACTTTTTTAATAAAAAAATGAATAACCAGTTTGCCACATTTAACACACATGTTAAACAAGTTACATTCAACAAAAACATTTGAATCCCATCCACTTTTGATGGTTAGTTAAAAATTTGTTCATAAGCATATTTGCATTAATCTTTATGTGCATCTATGTTGACATTCAACACCCCCATGACAATAAGAAAATTGGATTACAAACATTTATACATGGTGAAAAGTTAGATTTGAAAACTACATCTTGAAGCTTAAGGGAACAAACTTTCACAACTCAAAAGCAAATTAAACTAAAAAAGAAAGTTCAACATTGAAAAAGTATTGAAATTATTCCAAATCTTAAGGTTATGATGGTAAGAACTTCAAAAAATAAGTGGAAAAGATTCAAGAAAACACTAATAATAATAGAAAAAAAACTATGAAACTCCAAAACTCAACTCTATGGAATGTTACATAAAGAGGCACAAAATTGAAAGAAAATTTTAAAAGGAAAAAATGAATTTGAATTCATGTATTAAGTATATTATTTCAAGTATACATCAATTGCAACCTTTTAAAGGCCCATAAGAGATACATAGATTATGTTAACAAGTTTTGTCATGAGATGAAATCTTAGGATGGAGATGAAGTTTGATTGAACATTAATAATTTCCAACTTTAAAAAGATGTCAATCACAAGTTCATGGGTCCTAAGCACCTTTCAAGGTACTAAAAAATGAACACCTAAAAACATATAAGTTGGGATTGCAAAAAAATCTAAAAGTTCCTCTATTCTTTCATGCCTCCATGTTAAAGCCAATTGTTTGAAACCTTTAAAGACCAACACAAAGAAATGACATGTGACACTCATTAAAATTTGTTGATAATGAGCCCAAGTTTGAGGTGGAAGCTATGTTGAAATCAAGGCAATTATGAAGGTGAGAGTATGAGCACTTGGTTAAATGGAAGGGCTATCATGTGATCAAGTCATCTTAGTAAAAGGAGTTAGACATGGAGCATGCCCAACAAGCCATCAAGGCATTTCACAACCAATTGGCAAAGAAAGTTAAGACATTGTGAAGACATCACCTTTTTTTTAATGCAAGAGGAAAATAATATATAGCTTAGTAGAGAAATTTTTTTGCACCAAATCTAACTTTCAAAATGAATAAAAAAAAAACAAAAAACAAAAAAAATACATTGATGCTTCTTAACATCAACACAAAACACTTCTGTTTTCATTTGTATGTTATAATAATGTATATTGGGATTACAACTTAATGAAATTTTAATGTTGTTTTTCATGCATTGATAAACATATCTTTAAAAAAAAATTGATTGTTGTGATCAAGGCACAAAGTGGGGAAAAAATTTATGACAAGTAGATTAAACAAATATTAGTAGATTTGATTTAAAAATACATTTGAGAAGGGCTTGGATGGTTGCCTTCCAAATTAAGCCTCAATAGATCAAACACTATAAATTTTTGTTTTGAAATTGAAATAGAAGGTTTTCTTTCAAGACCCCTTGGACTTGTCAAAAATAATGTGGAAACTTGGGGACATTTAAGTTGACTCAAAACAAGATCTAATCACAAAAAATTGATAAGTGATGGCCATACAAAAATAAAATAGAATCAATTTGATGATTCAAAAGGATTTGAATTTAGAAAGGAACTTGTTCAAAGCATGGTGACTTATAAACTTTGTAAGTTTTAATGGAGGCATTAATTTCTTATTTTAATGGGAGAAAATGTTGTGACCTTAACCTTGGGCTCATGATGAAGACAAAGGCAAAGGAAATAGGTTGAGAACAAATTAAAGTAAGAAAAAGCCGTAAACACTGTTGGGAAAATGAAAAGGAAACATTTTGGAGACTTTCAAGATGAATTCTTGTTTTGGGAGATAAAAGTCTTGAAGTATCCTGAATTTTTATGACAAAAATGAAAGGGGTAAAACTTGTTCAAATCAAGAATTCTATGTATCATTAGAAAGCTTTTGCAACATTGATATTGAAAATGAACTTGCATTTTTCATTCAGAATTGTAAATTACAAATTATGGCCAAAAAAAATAAAATTCGAAATCAAACTTGCAATTTGACTTTTGAACCCAGAACACCTAATAAACAAAAATTAAATGACCTTCAAAGGAAACATGTTACATGAAATCGAAAATATGCTACAATTTTGTAGTTAAAAACTCCTCAATGGAAATTAATATGAAAAAAGTTGTAATAGTCATAATTTGAGATTTAAAAAAAAAAAACCATTTCAATAGTATTCATGAAAAGATTCAAAATATATTGGAGGGAGGAAGATGATGGTCTCTTTTCAAAAAATTTGAACCATGTGAATATAATGAATCCAAAACAAATCCAAAGGTGTCCAAAATTGGTTTCATTTGCACTAATCATTTACATTGTTTAGCTTGCATAAGTGATTTGTTTGTGATTTTGTTATTTTATTCTAATCTCTATATTGATATTTTCACACACCTCTTTTTTTTAAAAATGGGTAGAGTTAAAAAAAACAAGTCTCATGTTTTTTATTAAAAAAAATTCTTTATTTGCAATGTTGATATTCAAAGATTCATATTTCAAGCCTTGAGAACAACTTAAGGAGAACTCATATGGCATGAGAGCTCAAGGAGAGCTTTGACATGAGAATAGCTCATGCTTGGCAAGAGAGAGCAAATGAAAAATGAGCAAGACAAAGCACAATTTGAAATCGTGAGAAAAAACCCTAACCCTAACCCTAAATGAAGGAAACATGTACAAACACATGCTCAAATTACAAAACATAAACCCTAACCTTAACCTACTTATGACCTCATTGGGGCATCAAAAGGGTATGAACCCCGAGTCTTTGGTAGATACATACCCTTCTTGACCCTAATCTTTGCTCAGGTCAGCTCTAGTTACAAGCATGTAGACTTATAAAGTGCCGGTTAGGGGTGGGGGCCCCAGGCACGTACGGTACCCAAATTTCCCATACCCGAACTTCCCGTACCCAAATTCTTTCAAACATATGGAAATATACTTGGGTCGTGCTTTAAAAAGGTTCCTAATCATAGTTTTGAATTATATTAAACTTAGGAAATTTAAATTTTTTACAAATTTCCCCCCCGGGAGTTTAGCCCCCCCCCCCCCCTCTTATCGAAGAAAAAACTTACAAATAATTGATTACGTCGGAGAGGGCCGTATGTTTTTTTCCTCCCCCCCCCCCTCCCCCCATCCTTTGTCTGCAATAGCTACAAGACCGAAACACAACATGTGGCCGGCCGGCCGGTGCTATCGTAGCAACCAAGACGTAAGCTTACTTTCAACTGACTTGACGTAAAGTGCCATAACTTGTCGCACATGCTTTACTCAAACCCGATCTTTGAATCATAATTACAATTCCGATTTGCCTTGCCCCGAACTCATTATGTATAATATAGTAAAATAGTATTGTGCAATTTTTGGGGGTTTTTTTTGGGGGGTTGGGGGGGGGGGGGGGGGGGGGGCTTTTTTTTTATTTTAAATTTTTTTTTACCCCATAGGTGTTTTGGTGTGTTTACATATTTCCACCCCGAGAGTTAGCCCTGTCCCCCCCCCCCCCTCCCCCTCTCCCCATGAGAAATACCAAACTAAAAATCTTGAACATGAAAAATCATAGTAAAGACTTAACTATCTTCCATCGCCCGCCCC
>Ga0116231_10003972_pt1 | contig 30257 bp, 26 predicted proteins | sample S1TSphgellanicum_2_FD_89695 | JGI IMG/M metagenome (GOLD analysis project Ga0116231, IMG submission 89695) | Host-associated microbial communities from peat moss isolated from Minnesota, USA - S1T2_Fd - Sphagnum magellanicum MG | ecosystem: Host-associated > Plants > Peat moss > Unclassified... | reverse complement strand
TCTCGTCGAGACCTTTCCAACGGTATGTCGCACGTCCTCTGCAGCCAAGTATTTCGGGTCGATTCCCGACTTTTAGTGGTCGGGAGTCAAAACTGGCAGACTCCCGAGAATTCGACTCCCGACCCTTCTTTTGACCATAACTTGTGTTTCAGATGTCCAAATGAGCAATGCGAGCCCGTTTTAGATATCTACGCTTCAAGAGCTTTCCAATGATATAAAGAACGCCACAATCCATTGAGGTTTGACCCCTGCAATCGCTCTCTGAAGTTTCGGGAGTCCACCAGGACTCCATCTCCCCAAGTGGGAGTTGCCTTGGGAGTGTGAGTGTTCACTCCCTCACACTCCCTAGCACTTTCTTGCACTCCCGGGAGTATGTGATGTGACTCTCGGGCTTCTTCTTGGCTTAACTCCCGGGCTTCCTCTTGCCTTAACTCCCGGGCTTCCTTTTGGCTTAACTCCCGGGCTTCCCTTTGGCCCGCACCCTTGCAATTCCCTTTGCCATGGTCGGGAGCCCAAGCTAGGGTTGCGACATCAATGCCACCAAAAGTTATTGGGAGGAAGGTTTTGTTTATGAGCTAAAAGTCCTTTTGGGCTATCAAAGGATCATGGACCCAAAAGGCATCCAAACACTTGAAGGAAGGAGAAGTCAAAGGAAATAAAGGACTCTATGAAGGTGGAATATGGAGGTGTGTAAAAGATATGATGGGCATTGCATGAAACAATGAATTAGAATTCCAAAGGCCCTATGAACATCACCCATTCTAGGGAGAAGGTTCACATGTTGAACATCTTCTACTATGGCATCTTTGATGAAGGATGATGTAAAAATTAAGATGCCTAATGGAACCCCCAAGACTCTAATTCCTTCGAATGGGTTGGTAAATTGGGATGGGGGTTGAAGTTTGGTGGCAAGCTAGAGGGCGACCTTGCAACGCATTTTGAAGTTGGATAGAAAGACCTATCGCATGGAGTTCAGTCTAGAAATGCTCATATGCAGATGATACAATTGAAGGGAACTTATGATGTGAATGTCACCTGCAATGGATGGAAACAGACAAAAGGGGAAATGAATAGTTATAGAACGTAAAGCCCTAAAATGTGTTAAAGTGAATAATGCCCCCCCAGGATCACCTTGACGAATCCCCATGGCAAATGGGATGATTGTGACATCACTTTCACAATTACAATGATTGTAAAACAAAGAAAACTCATATGCATAAAATGCACAGAAAAAAAGGATGAATTATATGATGTCCCCACTTATTACATGAATTTTTTGAAATATGACCCCTTTTGACATTGAATTGAAGACATTTGCCACGTCTAATTAAAGAACAACATGTCGGGGTGAAGGTTTTAAATGTACCTAATGTCATGGATTACTACTTCACAACCACCTTTAATTGCAACTCCAAATTAATGTGGGGGAAAATGTGTTGCAAAAGCTTTATGAAATTGAAGGCATAAAATGTGGCTTGTGAGTCGATATAATGTTTCCCCTACTACATTGGGACAAACTCCACTTCAAGGCTTGGTCATGACTAAAAGGCAAGTCGTTCCAAGGATGCGTGCAATTTGGGATGGAATGTGACCATGTGCAATATGAAAACAAAGTTGGTCTAGCTCATAATCTTCAAGGAAAAACAGGAAATGAACCTTATGGTGGGACCCCGGGGTCCCATCCGAACCCGACTGTTGCATAAAATCCATAGCACATCAATACAAGTCTAATTCAATCGAGGAAAATGGCAATATACTACACTCATCGATATCTACACGACCAGCTAATCATTTTGAAATTGTAAGGTATTTTATATTGTGGGTCAGCTTGCGAATTAGTTATGGTTTGGGGGAGAAGTAACGTAGGATGGACTTCTAAGATGGCCCAACCTCCACCATTTTGACCTTCTTCAAGCGACCCGGCCTTTCCTTCACAACCATTTGCGTCGATTCGCCTATCGCATGGACTGCTAAACGCTGGCGCTTGTTTTGGCGTGTCACAAAGGCCTGCTATTGGTTCTGTTCCATCTAATTGAATTGTGCACGCAAAGTTAATGGAATTTTGGGATAGTACGGCAAGTCTTGGGGCGGAATTGAGAAGTACTTCTTACTTAATGAAATCAACTTTTTGTTAAATAAGGTTAACAGCGGTGCAATCTGTAGTTGTATGGGAATTCGTGTTACCTGTTCAACTGTAATGATACCAACGTTGAACAAATTAGACAAAATCAATCTCTTAATCAAGTCCAAATTTGACACCTTGATCCATGGGATGTATACACCCAAACTATCTAAGGCCGAACTTAGCGATTTCATGTTCATGAGGCCCTAATCGAACTCGAAAATGTAGTTGAACGTATCTCAAGTTGGAAGCTGATTGAAATGTTTCTTCAAGATTCAATCCCAATCGACGTAACAAGGGTGTTGAAAGTCACAATGGTCAATAACATTCACGTTGACTCCTTTGACTTGGTTGACGACCTCAACGATAGCCATTGGAATGTAGAAGTTTTTGCCCTTCATCGCATTGCGGCACCACGCAATAATCTGATCGGCTTGTGGGAATGTCCATGGATAAGTAAATCAACACGACCTTAATGTAGAATGTGATGGAGAGCAGGGCGAAAAACTACATGACAAGTTGCGACTTGTTCTGCCCGACGCAGTTGTTGAAGATGACCACCAGGATCTTGGGCGTCGTCTGTTTGTGTTCGAGCATCGTCGTGAACTTATTGGAATGGTATGTAAACCATAAGTTACACAACACATCTGCATCCGCATCCTTGCACCCATTCATCATAAAAGAGCATGTCGGCACTGTCATTGGTAAAGTCAGTAACAATAAAGTTCAAAACCATTAGATTGGAATTAAAATAATCAGTCAATGGCTGCAAATGCCCATAATGAAGTATGGTGAAGCTGCCACCGAAATCCTCGATCTGAATCTGAATCATGGGCGCTACAGTCGTGGATGTCATGTCGATGTCACCAACATCATGAGCATGGTCGTCATCCTAACTATCGAAGATGATAGTACAGGGAACAAGCTTATCAAGAGCGTGTTGCTTGACGAACTCCTTGACAAAAGTTGACATTGTATGGTGCTGGCTAATGGCAGCATCCATATGAGTCTACTTCTCCAAGAGCAGTCGATCATGTTCGTTAGAGGGAAGGTCGTCTTGTTGCAGCTGGATATTGATACGAATACAACAATCACATACGTCCTCAACAATGCGAACTAAACGAAGGCTAGGAAAGAACAGATGGATGTACTGAACCCAACGTGAATACGATACAACATGACGACTGTCATTGGCGGATTCAATCTTGTCCTTGTACCTATGATATAACTTTGTGAACGTGAGCTTCGGATCTAGAAGCTGATATTATTTCAGGCACCTATGAGCGCAGGGGAAACTGTCTTCGACCTCCCAAGACTTTGCATCTACCTTGATCATGTCCAGGTCATTATCATGAAGTGCATGAGCAGGAACGTGCGGTGGACAACAAGTGTGAAATGTGTCAATACCATATTGCAGAACCTTGCAAAATCGACTAAACTTTGAATTGCTGACGGGCAAGACGGCTTGAATCTCACGTTCTGAAAATCCACTCTAGATCAAATTCATGATGATCCCTTCTGACTGCTGCCATTCAGTACTAGGCTAATTTGTTTCCGTAGACACCCAATCGACACGAATTTTGTCGATTGCATCTTGGCCGATTTTGGTAATGACCCGTTCCAATGCATTTGCCTACCGATTCTTTGGTGGTCGATGTTGCCGCTGAATCACAGTCTGATGGGAACCACTAACTCCGCCCAATCGACGTGATACCTACTTGGTTCGTAATGTTGACAACTCTAATGCAATGGACTTGGCAGATGCTGATAATGAAGTCGTGGCGGTCGATGATGAAGAGGTGTTCTACGTCTCCAACAACCGGTCTAATGCGAGTGCCAATTCATTAGCGGTAAGGTAGTGAATGATATTGTGTTCCCATCTTCGCACAAGGAAAGATTCAGGGAAGGTGACTAGGAATGCTTCAATGTGCTGAAGGGCCATCTACATTTTGCTTATTAATGTCAATCTCCACGTGTCGATATCATCATAATATCTAATTAAAGTATGCAAACGTGCAGTTAGGTTTTCATAGTAATCCTTAACACAGCGTTTGGACATGATTGCAATCATGTTTAGATCATTTGGGCGACAAAGCTACCGTTGCCAGCGCAAAAATTAATTAATTGCCTTTGTCGTTTTAACTTTATTTAGGTCCCGCCATAAGGTTCAAATAAACATCTAATTTGGGGTGTAATGCGGTGAGAGTTGAAATGGTGTTAGAAGACATGGGTGTGGGAGAAAATGGTGCCAAAGCGTGAGCTACCCAAAAGTATTTCCTTGCATGCCCAAGGGCTAAACTGCAGAGCAAATGTTTGTGAGTTAGAGGATCATGTTGGGGAAAAGGGTTTAAGCTCGAACTAATCAACAAAGCTTGGGCTCGCAAAAAAAAACTCTTCTTACAAATTTTCCCAATCACCTACTAGAAATTGCTTGAGTCGAATCCGCATTACCCTATGCCCTATTGCCTTGCCATGAAGGGGCAAAGCGAAACACCATTAAGGTAACAAGAAAAACAAGTGCCAAGCTACCACATTGTACGCATCCTACATTAGCTTATCCAATGGAAAACAAAATGCCACTTATACATTACACCGTAGAATGGTGGGGATGTAATTATACAAATAAAGATGGCAAAGGCCTAAGTGAAAGGACCCAAGGACATCCAATGTTGAAACCCAAGTCCAAGCTAATGCAAGCGGAGTGGGAGTAAGGGAAGTTATTGGGCTAGGATGATCACAAGGGTTTGGATTGGATGAATTAGATGTCTAACATGAATGCTGATGACGAACTAACTCGACTAGTAAATTGGCACCCATAGGTGGGGCACAAAACTTTAGGTGGAAGTTAAGGCGTGTTGAAGAAATGAGGGTAGGTTGGGGGGGTATGATCATGGCCAACTCTAAGGACCAATAAAATGGGAGGGGGAAAATGTCCTAATTGTGCATGATTGAAAGGGTTTGGGAAAATGTAAGGTTGGGACCCCACATTCACATGAAAGGTTGGGGGCTAATAGGGAAACTAGTAGGTGGTGTATGATTTATTAAAATTAGAGGGGTAACTAGTGGGTGATTTGTGGTTTGCATGGGGGATGGGGTGGAGGATAAGTCAGTGGTGGCACATGATGAGGCAAATGGGCGATGGGACCTATGAGGTTTGATGAGACATGATGAGTTAGGGGACGTGGGATGTTTCAATGTTGATTACAAAAAAAATTTGGTACCCATGAGGTAGGAGGTCTACTATGAACACGGGCTCCACTTTCTAAAAACTGCCTATTGCTATAAAGCAATCTTAAATCTACAAGGCTAATCATACAATACTAAACAAAACAAAAGGAAAAATGTAAAAAACTTTCCAAGGACTCCTTTGTTAAAGCATTATGCCAAGGTCAAACCCTAACTTTGTTATAAGCTTAGGTGGCACGATCACTAAGCTACTGGATTCAACAAGACCTAAAAACTCTAATACCAAAATATTAGATTGGGACCTATTTGTGTAATTGCAGATAGGTCCCACGTTTTAAAGAGTGCCTATTTCAACATGTAGTTTTAAACCTATAAATTTAACCACATACAGTTGGACAAATCAAATGGAAAAAAATAATGAACTTTGTTATCTTGTTGTCTATTGATGCTAATGTTATTATCATCACTATCCTCTTCTTTTGCTCCGAAAAATGGTTGCGCACATATGTCCCACTATGCAAAAAAAATCTAGAAAGTAAATTTACAATTAATCCCCCTAATGGAATTGTAAATGGACTACCAACAAGCCCTCTTTATACTAAAATGGAATTGGAACCCTTCTTTTTTGTTTCCCAAAGGCTCCCAACTACAATTTTTTTCTCTTTGTTTTTGTTTGTCCCTCTTTGTTTATCATTCTCTTTCTCCTTTTTTTGTGCAATGCTAACTAGTGAGCCTAGGGAAACAACAACAGTAGTGCCAACAAAGCTACTACCACCATTGCCATTACCACCAAAATTGTAGCAAAACTTCTCCTTTCTATCCCTTTATTTTTCTTTCTCTCTACCTCTCTCTTTGCCTTTCTTTTTCATCCTCTTTTTGTGCCTTTTTTTCTCTTTCTATGCCTTTTTTTATTTTTCTACATTTTCCTCTATTTTGTCTCCCCCATGTCTTCTTCTCTATGTCAAGACCATGACAACACTAACTATAGGCATACATGAAGAAAAGCGAAGCTCTACAACTGTTCGTTACTTCAGACTTGTCCCCTTAACTTGTTCTTTAAGCCCAGTTGGTTAAATGCTTGAGTTTTAAAAAAAGGTCTGTTCTTTGCACAAACCTTTTCAAAAACTTACCATCCAATGAATGTTGATCTACACATTTTGGACCCAAAAGAAATGATATCCAACCATCTTATAAGTCAGGAGACATCAAACCCAATTTTTGCCATCTAAAATGATGCATAATGTCATGTTATTATGCTACCAACCTTTGTCCAACTTGAAGTTATTGTTCAAAAGACAAGTAGAAGCATTCAACATGTACTTGTAAGGAAGTCCAATGGTAAAACCTTGTTTTTTAAAGATGTGCAAAGTAGTGTACATAGTTTGCAAGTTTATCATTATATTTTTAGCACAAAGCCAAAACTAATTACCTAATAGGAGATGATTTTTTAATCCCTTGTTTCAAGAGCCCTAGAACCTTGCCAAGCTTGCAAAACATCACACACAACTATATGCTTAAAAATACAATGCACTTTCAAGAGCAAGCTCGAAATTGAGAAACACATAAGCAAATCTAGTCTTGAGGAACTTCAAGATCTCCAAATTCTTGAATAATTAGTAGATGCACAAAACATTTGCATTTTCATTCACAATTCACTCCTTTTTTTGTTTTCTTACCAATTTTGACATTAGAAGCAACATGTCTTCAATTAATGACTCCAAATAATGTGGAACAAATGGAGTCCATACAAATAATAAATAATGAATTATCGTCATCTCCTTCATTTGGGGCATTATTTATGATGACTTGAATGATAAAATTGAACCTGACTCTTTTGATATGTCATAATTCATAACATGTAATTGGTGGTTAAACTTCACCCATATTTTTGAAAGTGTTTATCATTTCTAAAAATGCAATGCATTACATGATGAAACCACATATTGATTATTTATCTTATTTGAAATCACTTCATACATAACAAATATTTTTTGTATTCATGTTTACATGATGAATATTTTGCAATGATGCAAAACCATTTTGCAAATAGTCTCACCAATTTCATCTCACACAAGATTAGTTTTAAAGCCTCTTTGTTTGGTTCATGAAAATTATCTACAAACCACTTGCCCAAACTACCATAATACCCAGCGTGGTTTGGTAGCAAGGTGCCTAACAAAATAAAATTTGGTCACTTGCATTTGGTAATAAAAATAAAAATATTTTGCAATTCAACGTTACGTTAAATAATGAAGTTAGTGTGCTAGAGAGATTTTCAACATGGCAAGCAAGTATATTTCAAAAAATTTGGCAATTCCAAAAAGTTAATTAGCTAGTGCCTAACTAGGGTTAGGTATTACAATAATGTTATTATGTCTACCAACCTTACACAACAAATAAACATGGAACAAATTATAAGGGTAACAAAAGAGGGGGAGAAGGAACAGGAGGAAAAAAATGGGAGTCATATCAAGCAAAATAATTTTTTGAAAGTGAGTAAAGAGGGGTCAAAAAAAAGGAGAATTTTTTTTTCACAAAAGTTACGAGAAGCAAACTAAACAACATAATATTGACAATTTACCACACAAATGCAAAGAAAATAACAACATAAATAAGTCAAATGACCATGGTAACAAAAACCTAAAAGAATATGGGACAAAATGTTTTGAAAATAAGAAGCCTAGGTGAACCACATACAAGGAGAAGGTGACAAATCTAAAGAATTTAAAAAAAAAAGATGCTTGGAAAACACTTGCATGGGCTTGATGAATGAAACAGAAAAAACCCAAATTTATGATTTAAAATAACTATTTAATTTTCTTCCTTCTAGGTTCCCTGCCTCTTATTTCCAACTTCTATGTTCTAAGGAACAACCCAACAACTCCCCAATAGCCCTTCTTATGTTGGGTAAGCTACCCTTGGTAAGCCAGAGAGGGCGAGATAAGGTGGTGCACCCAGTATAATGGGCAACTGCATGCCCATTCCATTACTTTATCATTTTTGGTGAGTGATTATGATGCGCCATGAAATGACTACGGGAACGACATGGGAAGTTCATGCAAATGACATGTAAATATTGTGCATATATAATAGGAACATTAGGGCAATATCACTATAACATGGGGACATAAAGGGAATGTGAAAATAAAACATGGGTACATCATCTGTAAAACATTAATGTCTAGTTTCGAATACTATGTATAACATGTAATCTTTTACTTTAAAAGATTATGAAATTCCTCTCTAGATTATTATGAATTGTCATCCAAGTGACATGTGGCAAGTCAAAGAACCAATGTATTCAATCTAGTAGTTTAAATTTGAATAGAAAAGTCACATAATCATTCATCACATAGATGTTAATGTTGTAAGTATTCTTTTCTTCATAATGTGACCCTATATAAGTTTCCACAATAATAATGGACATCTTACCTAAGCTTTTATTGTTAGTTTATTGAACTTCATCAAGTATTAGGCACATAATGGCCCTCTAGAGTTGAATGTCATCCAAAGGAAAGCAAATCTTAGGTTGATTGTGGTTTCAATGATGTGCATGTCCACAAAGAGGTGTTGAAAATCTAGTTATGGCATCACATGAAAACATTGAATATGACCCTCGTCAATATTAAAGTTTGTTTGAAGTGCATAGGTTGTAGATCTATTATTCAAATGAAAGGTTTGGTGTATGCCTTGCATGATATTCTAACACCAAAACTAGTCACTAGAGGTAAAATTTATAAATTTTAGTAGTTATGGTCTAAAGTAGAGAGATGACTAAATATGATAAATAAATAATAATCCTTATGGGCCATAGACATAAGGATATTTTCACAAGGGTTCTGCAATGGACTCATATATGTGTTACCTAACTATTTAAAGTTAGCCATAAATTAAAGTTAATTAGCTTGACCTAATATAAGACAAAAATGTTAAAGTTGTGAAATAATATAGGAATTCAGCCATGGAGAGGATGAATATTTAAAAAGATTAATAGTTGGGATGATATTATTGGCTTAAAGTTAATGAATGACAATATTGATTAAACCTAGATCAAATGAGTCGATGATTCATCATTTTTTTTTCAAGCATTTGAGGGGTTATGGGTGAAACTTTGTGGTCATTTATAAAATCTTTATTTTCATGTTTTCATATTGAGATTTTATTGTTAAACCTTGTGATAAGACTTATGTGTCAAATGACCTATGATATAATAAACTCATGATTTGTTTTGATTGTGAAAACATTCACAACAGAAATATTATGTGAAATTAGTGAATTATCCTCATAAAGTAAGGTCATTAGGCATGTTTGATTAATTATCCATCAGGTGTAGTTCACAAAAGGACACAACTTTTAGGATGATCTTAGCCCAAGTCATACAAGTTTTATCTTTTGTGTTTGTGTATGTTGCTTAAGATTTTAGTTTGTTTTGTTTATTTTTGTGTTGAAAAGGATTAATTTTCAAAATAAACCTTCATGAGTTCAAACCGGTGTTGGTTGGTTCTTGATTTTTTCAATATCACTGGATCGGTTATTAAAAAAATAATTTTATATTTACATATAGGGTATCAAATATTGAGATTTTTCAAATTTCTTAGGATTCGCCTAATATCAACCTATTGGAATAATCAACCAATAAAGAGTTTTTTTTTAACATGTAAGAACTGACTAGTATGCATAAGGATCAATTTTTGCAAGACCCTAATAAGAACCAACCAATATAGTGCCTAGGTTAATTATCAAAAAAATAAATTAAACTTTTTTTTTTCATTCTTCTTATTTTCATTCTTTTCACATTTCTTATTTTTTATAATCATTATTTTCACATTTTTTTGTTTTCATTATTTTCACATTTTTGAATTTCACACTTTAGGATTCTAATTCTCTATCATCATCTTTTGATCTGAAAAGAAAAATGGTACCAACTGTGCAAAATCCTATAACATTATACATGTTGTATATCACATACCAATGTTAAAAAGCTCAAGTGAAGGAAGAATATGAATGTAGAACCAAAAAAATTGAACAATGAGTTTCAAATCCAAGTCTATTGAAAGAAAAAGGATTTTGATTTTCTATCATGATCTTTTGATCTAAAAAGAAAAATGGTACCAATTGTGTGAGATCTCAAAAAAACAAATCATGAAGGTTTAACATTTTTCCATAGTTGATTTGGACATTCCTCAATCCCACAATGGTTTATAGTGTGAGATCTTTGACACTAGAGGTGAGGGAGGATTGAAACTTCACCCCAAACATATCAAAAACCATGATAGATTTTTGAGAATGGCCACCTTGCAGGCTTGCCAAAAATAACATAATTACTTAAAGTGTTGTAATTCTTATTAAACCATAGATTAAAGGAAGTGGAAATCCATTGATACAATGGTATGCCACCATTTAAATGTAGGGGCAAAGGTAAAATTGGCCAAAAAGCTCCACTTGTTAATCATTATAAAATCCACACTTGCACACAACCAATTAGAGCTAAAAAATGGAACAAATCTAACAACAAATATAGTAAGGTTCAAAACAAATGTGCATGGGACATTTGACATTTTATCAACTCTTAAAGAATTGAAAGCAAGAAGTTGAGCCCATGCATAATTAGAAATAACAAACTTTACTAACAAATATAGTCAACCACTTAGGCTAACACCTCAAAAATAAGCCTAATGGCAAAGCAAGTCCATAAAAAATAGAGAAAAAGGTCTATCAACATTCATATCCATCATTTTAGTTCATGATTAACATTGAAATAACCAACTGCATTCAATAATGTATCATTTTCATTAATGATATTCATTTATTCCATAAGGAATTCATCAATGGATTATTGTTCTTATGGGAAGTTTAATCTTGCATTAGCTAACCAATTTTTTATTATCACCACCAACTTGTCCAAATTGTCAATTCCTAGCCTACAACACCAGAGGTTTGTCAACACTCTAGCTATGCTAAAAAATTCAATTTCAATCTAAGACCCATGAATCTTGATAATCTATTGAGCCACAAAAGAAACATTTGGAAATCGTGTTTCATGGGACCTCCACCAAGTCAAGAACAATAGAAAATTTTCTAACTTCACATGCAAATGGTGGAATAAACCTAATTCATTCTTCAACAACCCATGCAAAATGACTACATTTGAGGTCATTGCCCCAAAGATGGATTCATCATCAACTCGTGTTGCTTTAGTCAGGCCATAAATGGAAAGGTTTAAGAAATGAAAAACAACCATTAGCAATGGCAGCAAAGTCTTGTTGCCATACTTAGCCACAATTTGTATAATTTTTGCCCATCCAACAAACACCTTCACCACATCAAAGGATTTAAAATGCAGGTCCAACATTAATGTTAACATGTTATGAGCCTTGCTAGCATTGTAAGAAGATGTAAATGCCAAAAATAGAACCAACATTACAAGAAAACAAGGTTTTTTTTATTGGAAAAATTGGTGAAAAGGTACCCCAGATGGCCCTTGTCCAATTTAACCAAGGTGCCATCTTGGACAAATCATTTTGGACCCAGCCATTTTGACTTATGTCTTTTTGGTTGGTTTTTTTATTGTCTTTTTACTAATCAACAATATTTTGACAACAATTATATATGATTTCATTTTAAAACAATATAATATGTAATATGTATTAATAATATATTTATTTATTTAGCTACTTACGTTGCCCAATCATTAATGTACAAAATAAAATAAAATAATTTACCTACCTATCTTATTTTGCCTAGGCCCTTTAAACTAGGTAGCCTAGGCTAGGTGGCCAACTTTAAACCTACTTGTTTAGGTGGCCTAGGTTAGTTATTTAAGCCATGTAAAACCAAGGTAACTGAAGTAGCCAATTATATGTGTCACAAGGAATTGAACTCTTCACCTCCACTTTGAGGAGTCAAGTTTTTACCATTGGACTACCACTTCAAAAGTTAAAATTTTTGTCATCATATTGTAATAATCTTAATTGAATTTTTTGTTTTGATGTACATATTGTAACATTCATCAATGAACTTCAATATTTTTGTAGGAGGTTATACCAAGTACCAAGTATCTACCTAAATAACATGTAGGTACTTACACTTAGTAGGGTTACTACATGTTATTAATTCAATTAATAAATAATTAATAAAAATAAATAGCAATGATTGATTAATTCCTATCAATTATAAATAAATAAATAAATAGTATCAATGATTAATAATTTATTATTTCCTATCAATTACTAAATAAAAATAAATAAAAATTATTTAATATAAATGGATGATTACTGAATATTTCCTATGGAGTATTGAATATTAAACATTAAATAATAATAAATTACTATTAATTATTGATTTAAATTTTTTTAATATTAATGTTTCATTATTGATTATTTAATATAAATTAATAATGATTAATTAATATATAACAATTTACTATTAACTAACAAATTAGTTTAAGGTTTAGTATGTACCTTAGGCAAAATAATTTTGTAGGTTAAGTAGCCAAATTAATATAGTTGGTTTAATTAAGTGTCAAATTAGAATGGCCAATTTGATTAATTGTAAATCACAATGGCCATTGAGTATGGTCAATTTGACTAAACCTTGGTCATCTTGATGGACTTTTAACCTTTTTTACTAGATGTTTGGTTTGTTGCATGGTTAAAAAGGTCGTTTTAATCAAATGTTTTAGTCAAAAGTAACTTGTATTTTTCATGCCCCAGGCCTTTAGTCAAAACGACCATCCCCCTTGGTCAATGTGGACATTTTAATCAAGTTGGACCTTTTGAAAAGTCATGTTTTCTTGTAGTGCAATACAACTTAAACTTATACCATCATACACACCTGAAATGCCCCAATTCATATTCAAAATCTCAAATTGTTGAATTTAACTTTACACACACACATTGATTAAAAGGGCAACATTTAGGGCATCGATAAATAACCAACATCCTTGGGTTTGATTAAAGATACATTGATTCACAATAGTAAACATAGTTTCAACAACCATTTTACAAATCGCCCATGTGTGTGCATTTGGCACATGACCTTGTAATTATTGAATTTATTGCCTCCCATAACATAGATTGATGGCATCGCAATACTCTAGGGTTTCCTAAAACAAAATCGCCTTAGCAGTAAAACTACGTTTCATCAAAGCTTTTAATTTTCGATGGGAAAGCCCAACATCAAGGCATGCCTTATGGCATTCATTGCACCCTTTGCCATACTTCTTAGTTCATGTTTTTTTTTGTAATGTAAATTGAGTGGCTTTTAAGTTAACCTCCTTAAAACCAACATAAATTTTAGTATCATTACAAGCATATTGGCATAATTTGTTGAAAGCATGGCCAAAACATGACCCTTTCCAAGGAACTACAGGTCTTAAAAGACCACAACTAACAACTAAAGCAAAAGCTTGTGCATGGATGCACAAATTGTCACTTTCATCCTTCACACAGGTAATTAATTTATCTAATAAATTGTACAATGATAAGAGATCCTTGACTTGCACTATCATTGCAACTCCAAACGTATTAGTGGCTTGAAAAAGTCCCACTGCCACATGGCAAGGCACCCCCATTGAATTTATGAAATTAATCACAAGAATAAAGGTGTCATGTCTAAATCTAGACATCCATAAATCAAAAGAGATTGTTGTTGGTCACATGAATCCAAAGCGGAAATTACATACTATTTGGTCTTAGCACTAATGAAAGGATGACATGTTGAACCATTTGCTTGTGGTTCAGAAACACAACTCATGGATTTTGACACATGATCAAGTGCTTCAGCCATTAACTTTCTACAACAAAAATAAAGCCAACCAAACCTCAAATAAATTTCTTAATTCCAAATGAACATCCTCACAATCAAAACCCCCATGCATATGCACATTGAAGCAAAATGTTTCAATCAAATCTACCATTTGGATTTTGATTTACAATGGAAAAAACAAATAAACTTTAGATTTTGGTTTACAAACAAACATTAATGAATTATAAAAGTTTTCCTTTAATGAATTTTTAAATTCATAATTCGAAATCGAAACCTTGAAGCAATTCATGCAAGTTTATTTTACAACATAGTTTCAACGCTATACATCTAGTCCCATACACCTGAAGGACGACACCAAATAAAACAAAAACAAAAACAACAACAATGAACACAAGCAAAACACAATAAAAGGGGGAAAAATACTTATTTATGAGTGCGTTAGTTCAATTATTGCAAGTTGAAAAAAAATTAACCATCATGGACCCTCAACAACATTTCGATATTTGTCCTCAATGTTCACAATAACATTCAAAGATCTCACAAATAACCATTATAATTGTTGGGACCATTTCTCATGTTTGGTAGTTATTGTAGCCAAACATAACAATCCACCCCACAACAAGTAGAAAAACATTGTTGTATGCAAAGCTGAGAGCAACACATGAAAGAGGGACTTATGGTTTGGGGTTTTAGGTATATGGCAAAAAGTGAAACCTTAAATGGACAAAGGTGCTTGGATGAAAAAAATAAAATGGATGAAAATTTAATTGACCTAAGTAAGGATGGCAAATCCCCATTAGGGTATCAATAGGGTATTGATTTAAAAAAAACTAATAACATGCCAATAAGATATTTGTAAGGTATTTAAAATCTTAATATCAAGCTAGGTAGGTTCTTGGTTGTGTATTTCTTGGAATGGAACCAATAGGTAGGTTATATGATACCTAGACCCTAGTTGATACCTGAGTTGTTTTTCAATAATTGGCCAACACTAGTTCAAACCCATCTTAGGTTTCAATCTCAATGTGTTTTCTAATCAACTCCCATAGGTGTTTCCAATAAAAAGGTCAAGATATTAGTTTGTGGATATTCTTTTTGGTAGAGAGGAAGAACAATCCAAATTCTACAACCATGTGGCCAAATATAATAAACTCTCTCTAAACTAATACTATGTAAACTAATATTCTCTCTAAACTAATATGCGGGCATAGGCCCGTGGCGGGCCTCATACTTAATCTAATAATTCTCCATAAACTGATATTCAATATTTTTTTTCGGTCCCATAACATTTTATAAACTAATACATCATACATATGGCACCAAAACGATGAAATCAAAGGAAACACCTTCGAAAGTACAGAGTTAAATGTGCTGGGTTAGATGTCATATGATCTTCTACGTGCTTTTTTGATCCTCCACCAAGCTCCACAAGGTTCCGTTACCTTCCCCAATGATCCATTACCTTCTACTAACCTCCATGACCTTCCATGCTGCTTTGGCAAGTTCCGGAATGATTTTTGTTACCCCCCATATAATTTGTGTAAACTAATATCCTCCATAAACTAATATCTTCCGGCTGGTCCCAAGGATATTAGTTTAGAGAAAGTTTACTGTAGAAGCAATGAGTTGTAAGGTAATCTTGAAGATGGAAACATTCCCAAAATAAAGGGCTTAGGAGGAGGCGATAGCCAAGTCCAAGCCCTCATTTTGAAAAGCTCCACACCAATGGGCTCTATCCATCTACAACACAAGGCAAACATTACCTTGAACTTAAATATGAATAGATTGTTAGGCATAGGACAAGGGAAGGTTCTTACACCCACTCCTTAGGAAGATGTTAAATAAACCCTAGGTCCTTATTGTAGTAGTGTTTTTGTATCGCTTTCTTTTTAAAAAATTATTGCCCTTGGCATCATTCATCTTTTTGAAGAAAAGATGGATGGCACTAAACACATTTTGGTGTTGCCCAAGACACGCTTTGGGTCTCGTTATGCACAATTCGGGCATGTAGCATCCTTTACATATCCAAAATGTGTGTAACATGATTCAAAGTGTGTAATGGGCAATACCAAAATGTGTATAGACTATTGTTGGGTGATTTTTATTTTTTGTGTGAAAATCATCAATTTTTGGTTTTAGGATTGTTTTAAAAAGTCTATCAAGTTTTCAAATAAAAAGAGAATTTTTTAAAAAAGCGATTCAAGGTTTTTAAAACTTTGAAAAAATAAAATCCAATTGATTTTAGTTGAGGTGATTTTCATAAATATTTGAACCAATAAGTTTCAAAAATGGTTTTCACAACTCATTTATCAAAAATATTTTTATTGATTTTATTAATTAAAAAAATTACTTGCAAAAGCATGATGAAAATGCATAAATTCAAACAATAATAATTTCAAATTTCATCTCATTCAAATTTACCTTCACCTTTAAATCTTTCTAACTCTTCTTACAAGTATTCATTCATTTCAATAAACTCTATTAGATTGCAAAAAGATTTGCAACCAACTCTTGGGTCATTAGGTCAATTCTTGCTAACAAATATTAAAATTTCCAAGTTTTATGATTGTAAGCAATAGTTCCTAAGTTTGGTGAGTAGGTTGACTAAAAAAAATTTTCTTTCAATCTCTATTTGTAATGTAATAATTTTCAATATCTATTAAGCAAAAAAACCAATAATGGGGAACATGGATTCATGTTTTTGTCACCATTGGAGAAGGCACTTAATCTATTTAGCATCCACTTGAAATCTTTTAAAATCCAACAACTTTCTATTAACCAATTCTTTGAATGGTTCATTTGTGCCAACAATCATCTCAAAAATATCTAAACTATAGTCTTCATCAACTTTATGATCTATAGATTCAATTTTACAATTTGCCATAGGATATGAATGATGATAACATTTCAAAAACATAAAATGAAAGCATTTTATGTTATACTCTATAACAATTGAAATACCTTGCCCATGACCAACAAATGAAAACCCAAATAAAGATTCTTAGATTGTGGATTTAACTTTGGACTTTGAAAAAATTGAGGAATCACAAAAGATTAAAAAAAAGGTCTAATTCTAGTGTTTACTAGCATTTTAAACATTTTCATAAGAACAGTCCAAGGATCCAAAAACACAAAAGCTCATCAATGGATAACCTATTGTAAACACAAACCATGAGAATGCCTCTTTGCTTCCAATGTTTTTTTTTATGAACTAGTAGGGAACGACAATCTCAAGGTAAATATAACATTTATTGGCAACAAACTAAAAAAATTGTTCCAAGTTTTGTCCACACGGTAACAAAGTGACAACAAACTTTTGGGGGGTAGTTCAAAAGTGATGATTGGATGATCAATCCTAGAGTGAACATGGCTATCCAAAAATGGATGGAGAAAGTTTATGATGAAACATTTGATTGTAAAAAAAAACCATACTGATTGATTTTTGTGTAATGCATTTAGAGAGCAAGAATTAAAGATTGTTTGAAGTAGTGTTGTTTGGATCTTGATTTTGAAAGGAACCTTGTGTTTTGGTTTTTTGTTTTAATTTTGATTTCATAGAACCTGTGGTACAGGTTTGAGGATGGTTCTCTAAATTTACAAAACCTCTGATTCCAGATACTTCCATAAACACTGGGATTGTAAAAGTTGGGGAGACCATTAACAGATATTCACTTGAACCAATCATTCAATCTCACCATTCAATAAACAGGTGCTACTATGCATTGCCTTATGCTAGCTAAAGCATCATAAGCCACAAATGTTAACCAAAAACCGTTTTACTGTGCCAAACTGACATAATTGTTACTGTTCTTCATCCAAAACATGTTATCCTGTCTGATAGTAGAGATGCTCTTACAAGTGAAATATTTAAAGTTCAGATTTCTTTTGTGCAAATGGACATGAGGGGAATTTAATGACATCAATAGTCATAGCCATAGTACTTATTAGTGATTCTTCTATGGGACATAAGGTTACTGAGGTTTTAGATCTGATGACATATAAGCAACATATCACTAAAAAGGACCCAGTCCCCAAAAGCAGAGAAAACACAACAGGAAAGTTTTCAGATCTCTGACAACATAGAAGCACCATATCAGGAAACAGAGAAGAACTGGCACTATAGTACAGAGAAAACAAAACAAAATAGATTTCAGATCTGACAACATTTGAGAAACATAATCTCAAACAAGAGGAGACCTGGCGCTACTGAACAAAGAAACAAAATAAAACAGGGGTCAGATCTGTTAACACCTAAGGAACATATCAGGAACAAGAGAAAACCCAGCACTCAGAGCAGATGAAACAAGACAAAAACTGAGGAGTTTGAACAACAGCAAATATGCAAGCATGTATGAAGGGTAAAGGATAACTAAGTCATTAGGTACCACATAGCAGTGTAACCACCATCTCCTCATTCAGCAGATACCAAATAGTCACAGGATATGACAGGTACCCACAGAACATCTCTTGACCTCTGATATGTCACAACCCTGCAAGTGCTGGGTGCAGTTTCCTCCTATCTCTTTCTGTCTTTTTCACACTCTCACAAAAGTTGACCCACATAAATTTCCAACTCTAACCAACATGACACAGCACGGAACTCTGGCTCTTCTTCCAATTCTTGCTAAGTCTCAAGAAGAACCATTGTCATCACCACTTCTCTTGGAACTTCTATTGGTGGTTGCCTTGGAATGTGCAACAACATTGCTGGCTGCTTTTGCAAAGTCAGTAGACTTATGAGCTGCATCCTCAACAATGTTGGGTAGTGATTTTCCATCCTTCATACCAACACCTTCAAATAGCTGCTGCCTCAAGACATCATGAAGCCGGCCAAACAGCTGCTTTTTGATAGAGTCAAATGCAAGCTCCAGCCTCTCTAACTGCACACCATACAGGATCTGTGCCTAAGAAAAAAAGATTCTTCATTTTGTGCATTAATTACAACAAAGCTACTGTCAACAGCCCACAGGGTCTGCAGGAGGCAAAAAAGGGCAGGTATGTAGATGTTCTGTTCCTCTTCAACTACTTTCATCCTATAAATTGTAGACTTTGCTCCATATACTGGCTGTAAATTCTAGAGTCACAAGGAAGCAGCAGGCAATGCTGGATGTCTCTAGTCTTTTTGGAGAATTCCAGTATCCAACAACCAAAGGAGCTCAAATTGGCAAATGCTGACATCTGAAGACTGTGAAACAAATCGCACAAAATTCCAAGGTGGACATATCCAACTAACTTGCAAGGAGACAGAGAGTACACCAAGTTACCTCCTCTGTAGCACGCTGATTGTACATAAAAAGTCCATAGTAGAGTTCAAAGCTGTCACCTTTTGTATTCTCCACCTGGTCACCCATTGTCCCTACATATCATAAGCCACATTGGGGCTCCACAAAACAAGCACCCTCTAAGCTGTCAACCTGACAAAACCACTACTACAGTCCCATGATCTAATCACATATGTAATTGGATCATCTTTCAGAACAGATCTTTCTTCAATGTCAGGTGCTTCATGGATGTGCTTTTCACTCCCTCTCCTTCAAGGCTTTGTCCTGGTGCATCACTCTTTGTCTTTGCACCTTACTAGTATTGAAAACCATGATCCCTGTCATGACAGTTCCATCTTTTCTAGCATCTTCCTCCAACCATAGAAATGACCTGATTGGATGTGTTCATTCAACTTCAAATGTTAGGGGAAACATACCAGCCCCAACAAAGTCTCATAACCCTTGGTGTTGATTGGAGTCGATTCAAGTGCCAACTTGCCAAGCACCCTGTAAGGATATACATAGTGAGTAATACACGAGTGAGATATGAATCGTCATAACAGGTGCAAATTTTCTGTCTAAAAGAAAAAAAGAAAATGAGATGCAAAATAGGTCAGACTTAAGGGCTACTGTTAACAAACCTGATATTGCTCATGCTAAGGAAGTTTGGTAGGGATTTCTAACTCATTCTTCTATTCCTACAAGGTACTAAATATCTGAAATTGTGGCTTCCAGAGGACAGTGTAAAGCTTCTTCCATCATTCCTCCTTTGTTTATTCCCTTCCAATTCCTCCCATCATTTGGGTCCTCTTCCTGGTCAAGAAGCAGTGAATGGTCTGCTCCAAGCACAACAATTGATTGAACCATGACTCCGATCCACAATATTCTGCCAAAACCGTCCTGATTGCACCCATGTGGCCCTAAAAATATGGCAGCATATGGACAGTCATGAGACTCCCAAATCATGGGGTATATGATACAAACCTTCCAACAGTGTGAGTGATGAATTGGCTCCCAGCTGCATACCTGTCATGCTCAGCACATGACATCTCAACCATGCGACAACCCTGTTCACATACAGGAAAACATGCCTCAATAATGATCCATATCTAGAATCTTCAGCTTCCATTTAAGAACATCTATTTTGGACACATATCCAGCAATGGAAGGTCTGAGAAGCATTGATGCCCTTAATGCCTTTCATTCATTCCTTTGAACCAGAGCTTGACATCCTCAGAATGTGCAGACTCAAGAATTTGGAATCTGAAGATATTGAAGCCAGGAGTCATCAACTTCTGTCCACATTGTTTATCCTCATTCTTTACCCTGTAACAATAAGGGTAAATTGTGAGGCTAAACAATCTTCAGAGTTCACACTGAGTGCAATACAAACCTGTTCAGTAGGAATGCTGATGAATATCATCACAAACTTAAGGCACTAGCCTTGGTGCCAACCTTTGTAAGCATCTGTAATCAGAATGGATGTTTCCTATTGTTCTGGGTCCCAGAAACAAGCACCTCTCACCATCATTGAGTCTAATATACACATGTGCTCTGCCTGTTTCAAACACATACTATTTGGTGACACCAATATCAATAGTTATTGCCCATCCTTTAACTAGATCTCATAATGAAGCTTCATACCTCACTCCCAAAAATGTTAAGAAATTTATCACACCGCTCCAAGCGTGAGCCTCCACCAATGCGCACTTTGTCATAAACAAAAGGCAGGCCAACCCAACTTGATTTTCCACTCTCTGGACCAAACATAGGGTGTGTGCAGAGCACATCAAACTCTTGGGGCAACACCTGCCATCATGACAACCAGCTCCTTAGCTTCAGTCCAGTGTACATAAACACAGAAACTTCAAATTAGTATAAGCTTCCTCACAAAATTAGACCACCTCTGGCATGAATGACCTCCACGCATTTTCTTCCTACCTCATAAAACCATCAATCCAGCAAGCCACAAAAAAATTCAGTGTAACCTTCAGTTGAACTAATGAATCCACAAGATGTAACTGTGAGTGTAAGGAATAAGAATGAATCTTTTGGGTGAGGTAAGTCCCAAGAAACCCTTACAAAAGGTTCACATGAATACTCCTCACCTGGAGAAAAAGCTTTTTGGGGAACTCCTTTACAGAGAGGACATCCACAAAGAGGGTGTTGCGCTTCAACCGTTGTACTGGTAGCAGCTTCAGCACGTCTTCTGTTGAAAGAATGGAGGTGCAGAGCAGGACTACTTCTGGATGTTCCTCACAGAAGTCATCAGCATCGCTGCCATTTTAAATGGTGTGTGGAGAGTTAGTGCCAAGTCTGTACATGAATTACAGAGGCAGAACAACTTAGTATTATGCTGTGTGGGTATTTGGACCTACATTAAGCACTTTGGAGAAAAGGCAATGAACATAACAATGAGTAGCCTTTAACATGCTCCTCATAACTTCTCCCCAATGTACCTTAGATGTTCCAGCACATTCTTTGCTGGATCACCACTCACTACATGCAGGGTTTACAGTTGCCCCGAACCATCCATCTTGGAATCTGCACAAATGAGCTCAGATTGCTCAGATATCATCTAACAGTGCCTATGAATTTAGAACCATACCTGAAGAATGGGACGCCCATAGTGTGTGCAACATCTTTATAATCAGTGCGAGAGTAGGCTAGCACCTTGTGCCCTTGACTGATCATTCGTTGTGCAAGAAATTGTCCAAAGTTTCCAAAACCCACAATGCCAATCTTCAACTTGTTTCCAGATTGCAGTTCTTCCATCCTTAGGGACTCGTAGTCAAATGATTGAGCTGCATCAATTGCAGCAACCTCCAGACTGCTGCTTCTCTTTCTGGGAACCCTGATTTTTGTGTGCAGAACAACATCCTGACACAAGCTTTGGGAGGACAATTTCCAGCTCAGTTGCTGCAGTGTGTTCTTGGTGCAACATGTCATTCCACACATAGTCACTGCAGTGGAAGAGGAGTGGGCCAGCGAATTCGATGCAGAGCCACTGCAACATGATAAAGCAATCAAAGGATCTAAGGTTTAGGATGCTGAAATACCCACAGAAGACCCAATGCTGCAGTAGTAAATCACAAAAATAAGACAACAACCTTCTCACAATATCATGCATCCTACATGGCTGTGCGAAGGAGAGCAAAACCAAACAGGCCTTTGTTTCTCAACATGTTGCACGCCCCCTACCACAGGCGAGAGAGAGAGAGAGTCCAAAGAAAATGGTCATCACACACAAGAAGCAAATGTGGACACAAGCAGAATGTGACCTGTGGATCCAACTGCAACCCGACTACCCGACCAGTAAAGAAAACTCAAATCCTTTGGCTGCATCTCCAAAGCACCTTGTACAAAGTTCCTTGTGCTCCGTGTAAGGTTTAGGGTTTAGGGAGGGAGAGATGCAGACCCTGGTAGAAAGCAGATTCCATGCCAAGTTCCTTGCGCTCTTGCCATCAAGCTCAATTTCCTTTGCAGCGTGTTTGCAATTGCTTCACAACAATTCCTGTCCATCTCTCTGTTCTTCTCCTCACATCTCTCCTAAACACGATAACGCTCGGGTTACGATTTGGCGCTCTGCCTAAGGTTTAGGAAGAACACGATCACGCTAGGGTTAGGGTTTGGCGCTCTGAGCGAGAGAGAGAGAGAGAGAGAGAGAGAGAGAGAGAGAAAGGCTTTCTAGGGTTTGGAAAGACGCGAGGTACTTACTATTCAGCTTTCGTTCAGAAAGATTGGGTATTTGTGGAGATTGTGGTTGTAGAAAGTATCGGATTTTTCAATGCATCGTACTTAGAAGAGAGTCACCAACCATGGCGTCAAGACTGGGGCCCAACCATCAGCAAAATTCTTGTCGTTGAGAACGCTTGGGTATTGTGAAGAGTGCGTGGTGTGGTAGAAGGATTGGATTTGTAGTGCGTGGTGATTAGGACAGAGGGGTCACCATGGCGTCACGACTGGGCGCAACCATCAACAAAATTCTTGACCTTTGTCGTGCGCATTCTCAGGTGATTGCCGTCTTGCACCAAGCGCGTGGGCGGGCGGCACTACTCCTTGCCCTTGTCTTTGTTTGTTGTTTGTTATTTTTTGTTGGCAAGGGTGGCACGGCGAGCGACAGAAAAGAAGAAAAATCAGTGAGAATAAGGAGAAGGTGATATGTGCAGGGCTTGCCGCAGAAGGTTCTCGATGAAGAACTGCAGGAAGTGGAAGTGGAAATTATCAAGCAGTCGCTCAACTTCTTGCTACAAAAGGTGCCATATGAGTAAACGCTTTCTCTGTTTGAATGAATCACTGTGTGCTTCTGACTATATCTGGACGCAATGGAGCTGCTGAGCTTAGAAGCTGAAAAGGCATATCTCTCTTTGCAGCACCAAAATCATAGCAGCTATTGAGAAACATAACCCATTGGGAAAACAGCATGAGTGGGTTGTATGTGCCTTGGCATTGTTTTTATCATCAATTCAGCTTGCAAAACCTTGATCCTTTCTGTTGTAATGATGACAAATAGTTCAGAATGTGAAAATGTGGTGTGTAGAGACAATTTTGTATTGTTGAAGCAGATTTTCTTCTCCTTTCTGCAAGAGTTGTGACTATTTGCAGTTCAATGAATTTTGAGTTCCACCTTTCCAAAATCCTGTGTTCTGGGATTGAAGCTTTTTTTCCTGGAAGACTTGGAATTGATGAGTCTAAGGATGTTCCATGATAGATGATGTGGTAAGCAGATTTAGACACATGTTAACGAGGTTGAATAGTGTGGGGTGGCAGCAAAAATTGCAAGTGTTTATGCAAGGAGAATCAATTGTGTACAGGGAGCAAGACACTGAAGCAGCTGCAAAGTATAATACTTTCTTCAGTTTTGGATTTGCATAAAGATCATCTTTGAAGCTCCAATTTCTCTTGTGGGATGCATTTTTGTGTTCTTGAACACTCTATCCATAGTGATGAGAAATTGATATGTGCAGGTTCAAGGGCTTAACTTCAGAAGACATGCTGGTTTATCAAGCCATTCAACAGGCTGCAAATACAGGTATATTCACACCTATGAGGACGTTGATGTGTAGTTTCATTGTAAGACCTGTCAGCAAGGATGCTAAATATACTTCTGTATCCTTGTGGGGGCTGTATAGGCATCTGGACAGCTGATTTGAAGAAGAGAACGAATCTTCAACAGCTGCAAGTAAACAAGGCTCTGAAGAATTTGGAGAGCCGAAGCTTGGTGAAACCAGTCAAGACTGTTTCTGTAATTCCTTTCTTCTATCACTGCAGACTTTTGATATCTGTCCAGGGTTGGTTTAAACTCACTTGAATAACTTCCAGGGATTCTGATACCTGTGATTGTAATTCTGTGCATATTTTGAGCTGCAATGCGTTCTAAACATATCATGCAATATGTGAATTGTCTACATCTTTGGAACATGGCATGAGGTCATTGAGAATCATGCTTGGTTGCAAAATTTCTTGCTGCAGAATAAGAATCGGAAGGTCTACATGCTATTTGAGTTGGACCCTTCCCGGGAGGTGACAGGTGGTGCATGGTACACCGAGCAGGACTATGATGCAGAGTTTGTAGATGTTGTCAAACAGCAATGCTTGCATTTCATCCTGAAGCAGGCATGCCCTGTCACTCCTTGCTGCAATGCAAAACAGTTTCCTGTTCCTCTTGCAAGCATCCACAACTTGTAGGTTGCATGAATTTTGGATCTTTCAGCAGCTTTTGGGTTCTGAAATTAGTACTGTTGTCTGGGAATTATTAATATGCCTGCCTGAACTTATCTGGTATCTTCCCAATTGTTGATTATGCTAATCAGGTCCCACAGACTGCACCCAAACTGGTTTTAAACTATGTTTGCAAAAGGTGCCAAGTACTTGATGAAATAGGGATCTCATGGATGAGTGGGATCTGATTGCAGGGTCACGATGTCTGTGCTTGTAGGGATTGGCCTCTCTGGAGGATGTTGCAGAATCTGTTCGCAAGTCTGGTATCACTCAAGTTGAGCTGCGACTGGAAGAGTTCAAACAGGTCAGATTCAGTACCTCCCCTCTTTCTCTCTTCCTTTAGGTCTGTCCTTTGTCAGTTTTGTGTTCACCTTTCTCAACAATCTGGCTATTGCCTCGCCCATCCTTGTTAGGAAGAACTTTTTCCTCTGAATGAAAACTTGGTAGCAGCTTCATACTGGCCCAGTAGTCTGCAGGTTATAGATCCATTTTCCTTTTCAATATATGTGATCCTTCTCTGTTTTCACTGTGTTTGTCCTTACTGTTTGTTCTCAGATTTTGGACACTCTAGTACTTGATGGGGACATTGAGGAAGTAGTGGGTGGTGCACCTTCAAGCTCGCATGCTCCTGTAAGCTTTGTACACCAATGATCCCTGTTAGTCAAATCTTTGTAAGAGGCTACACTGTGATTCCATTTGAATCCAGTACTAAATGCCAATTCATGTTCATATGGTTGTAGGAAACCGTGTGTTACAGGGCATCCCGATCTCGAATACCAGAGACATCAGCTCTCACAAGTGTTCCTTGTGGCATCTGCCCGGTACCTTATGCAAACCTTAAATTGCATTGCTTATTCACTTTTCTGTTTCAATGGCTTTTTCCCAATTTTGAGAACATCTCTTCCAGACCTCATTTTCCAATCTCTAGAATTGTGGACAAAGAAGTTGAAAGGGACAGTTCTGTATTGTTGCCTGCAGGTTCTGCGTGAATGCCGACCTGATGGTCTCATATCACCACAGACATGTATTTACTTTAAAGACTGGCTCACGTTTTAGGTGACTATCTTTCTGCCATCTCTGTCTCTCACTGTCTCTCTCTGGGCCACATTTCCAGAATCAAGCTTCAAACCCAGGAACATAGAGAGTTTGGAAAGGAGAAACTCTTAACATCCATCACACCCTGACTGTCAACTATTGCAGAGAGAAGATCTGCTTGAACAAACATAGTTGTCTTTGGGTGCGAAATCCTCACATTATGAACTAGTGTATTGGTCTTTGCTTGTAACGATTACACATGAGGACCACAATTTTGCAAGATTGATTGATGATAGACGAGACGCAACATTGTTTCCAATTGGTTATATTCCTCAAGCAGGAACCATAGTTAAATGACTCTTGGCAGCAAGAAGTTGATGAACTGCTTGATGATTTCTGCTTCCATGTGCCTTAGTTCTTCAACTAGCACCTTCTTGTGCAGGCAAGCCTCTGCATGGTACAGCACCTTCTTCTTAGTTTGTGTCTTCTTTCCTGTCTGTCTCATTTACAGTTGTTTCTTGCTAACAAAACAAGCAACAGTAAACAAACAAGAGAGTGCAAGCAGTGCCAACTCTCTTGGTGCAGCAAGAATCCAGTCACTTGAGCATTCCCACTATAGAGATCAAGAGTTTTGTTAATGGTTGTGGGGAATCCTGATGCCACTGTGATGCTCCCCTCTCATCATCCAACTTTCTACTACCATCTCCACAACAATCAATTGTCCTCAACAAGACCAGCAGAATAACACCTCACCTGCCTCCAAACCTAGAAATCTCTCTTTCTGTGTTTGCCCCAGGTTCTGTGCCGAAAGGTATATGAACTGGCAGCAAAGAAGGTTTTGACAACTACACTTGATCTTATCTGAGTGTGTTTTTGCTGCTGTGCTCTTCGTCAGGCTCTCTCAGCTTCACTGCCACTGCCACTGCCACTGCAGTTTTTTTTGGTGTGCACTTGGTTGTTACTGTGGCTCACAGAAGAGTCTGCTGCTTGGCATTACAGTTGCAGAGCATGATGAAGCATAATTCGAGCCATGATGCTGATGGCAAACTCTCCACCCCCCTGCCCTTTTACATCACATATACACAGGGTTCTGAGGGTTCTCTTTTCCTCATGTTTTTGCAAGGAGCTTTTGAAGCAACTGTCTGTCCCTGCAGATCTGGGAAGGCAGTGATGAGAAGAACCGTAGTGGATGAGCTTGGGAATCACAATGATGTCTTGCTTGGTGGTGATTCTCTTCTTTCTTGTCCTTTGCATGTGCCCTTACATGTGCTGGTGGGGGTTTCGCAAGAATGAGAGAGAGGCCACTGGAGGAGTTGTTGATGCTGGATTCATGATCTCCTTACTTGCCTGAGCCACCAGGAGCTTGCTTGTTGAAGAGAGTGATTCCAATGTGGAGATGCCTTGATCAATCTGGTCCTTGAAGAACTAATCCCTCTACAGGAATAAAAAGGAGCTTCTACACAGAGCAGCTTTCAAGGACATCTTCTTGTTTCATCTTCTAGTTTTGCAACTCAAACTCAGTACCCTGTTTCTCCTGTGCTGTATTTCTTAATTAACTGCATGCAGTTGAAGCATTGTAATGTGAGAAACTACAAAGAAGCTCATACCACATCTGTTCACTGGCTCTGTTAAATTGGTATCACTAGTGAATGAAACTCATTCAAGAGTTGATTGTCCAAGTCTTTGTAAGGAGTCTCTAGTCCTTGGACCTCTAGCCATATTCACAACACTTAGGCTTGATCACAAACTGCTTCATAATCTTCGTTGCTCATAATTGAGTTCTCTTTGGTGCAGGTCAGCTCCATTCCTTGGGGGAACACATACTTCTTTCTCAGATCTTGACTCATCTTCACCGTCCAGAATATACTAGTCATCCCAATAATAGCCATCATGCTCAGCATCTGATACAGGATCATAGTTCTCACCATGGAGCTCACATCCCTCATCCAACACAGCACCCTCACTCTCAGAGTCAGAGTCAGAGTTGGTGTATTCTTCCAACTCCTCCCCATCAGGATCATAGATGGCAGCACTGGTGCTCTCAGAGTCAGATCTGTGGATTCTTGCAGCACCTTCCCATCAGAATCATAGATGGTAGCAGAATCCGAGAGCTCATCATCATCTGGAATGTACTCATAGCTTTGTTGCTGATAACTTGTTGAAATGCTGGTTTGGGATCTGGAACACCTGGATTCTCTGCAGCCCAGTGAGCATCAGCGGCTTTCTTACTGGCCATATCAGCCCCTAAATCCTTGAGGTCTTTCTCCCATCTTCGAATGTTCTCCTACAACAACAAATTTATTGCTTGCTCATGCTTAGATTTCAACAATGCCTGTCACCATAAACCCCAAAATCTGAACCCAAAGTTTTATTGTCTAGGCAGATTGTTGAACTTTTAAGCCAGAAAATCTACTCTGCCTGTGAGAGATCTACAAGTTTCAAAGACTCTGCAATGATGAAAACACATCCAACCTTCTGCTTGTCGAAATACTTGAAAACCTCTGGAATGTCTTTCTCGGCTGCTTGTAATTTCAGCCTTGCCACGTAATGATAGTCTTGGCCTCATGAATGTCAATCACAGTACCCCCATTAAGCCTGTCAAGCTGTTCACCCATCTCTTTGATCTTCTCCTTGGGGAAATTGTCACAGCCTAACCTTACAGTCTCATGCTTCTTCCAGTGCATATGCATGTTGTGTACTGTACCTCCATAGATATTCCTTGTCTCCTGGCAGGCACATAGTTCCTGCCCTTCTTTGTTTGTGTGTTTGCATGGTATCTAAAGTTAATGCGGGTATTGCAATTTTTTTTGTTTGGAGTGTAAAACCAAGTGTGCTCAAGGAGCTCCCTCCATCACCAAGCTCCACTGTCGATGGCAATCTTCCCATAGAATCTTCTGTTATGGGGAGTATTCACAGTTTCGACTTTTTTTTGTGATGGGCCAATCAAATTGGCTCCTTACAACAGAAAAAAAAAGTTGGACTTGTTTTGTAGTTATGAGATCCACCAAACCCAGATGCTTCAGATCGTGTTCTTGGTGTCTTTGGAAAGCTCTAGAGGGGAGGGGTGCATGGGCTTGGTTCCACGACATTTGGACTTGTGGTGCAAAAGTTCTTGAACATTGAATAATTTCTTCACTGAAAATTAAATTAAATTAAATCGTAGCTGAATTTTTTTGGAAGAATTGGAATGTGCCTTTGGTGTTGTTGGAAAGAACTTGATGAGCAAGGATTTAATGGAATTTATTTTGTAAGATCTGGATTCAGAAAATGTGGGAGATATTGATTATTAAGTGATTTCTGCTGCTGAAAATTCAAATAAATTCCCAAAAAACCAGGTTTTGGAAGGAAAAATCAGGTGAGGACTATGTGCATATGGAGGCCACTGTTGGTTGCAAACACCTCCCAAGAGGTTTGTTCCTTTGATACCTATCCCATTTCTTCATCACACAATGTTCTATAGGTTCTACTACTAGATGCAATGCAACTGGTACCAAAAGCTCATGAGAACTAATTTGTAGGTGAGAACATAGTGCCTTGGCCATTTCAACACCATGTTAAATTTTCAACAAATAATTAATTATTTTGAAATATTCATTTCAAAAAAATTAATATTCTTAAATGTCCACTATTTTCCTTCACAATATTTTTTGATTTGGAAGAAATAATTTTTGAAATTTTCAACATTTCTGAAAATAATATAATTAGTGTCGAACTAGCCAAGGTACTAGGGTACTTGGAGACCTAGTTGTATTTTTTAGGTTTTTTTTCTTTTTAGAATCAAAATTCAATTTGCATGTTAATAATGTAATCATTTTACATGGTTACATAAGCTTTCATGGTTTTGTTTGAACTTTGAACCTGACCTAGAGGGTAGGAGTTGGTATATATAAGCAATGAGAGTCAATTGTTTTGCTTGAAAGGTTTGTAACTATTTGTCATTCAATGATATACTACAAAAGGAGTACATATGATAGTTTTCATCAATCAAATTGCACATAATATTTTTCAGCAATTTAGATTTTAAACCAATTTTATTTTATTTTATTTTTTATGTAACTTGCATTGGAATTGCCCAGGGATTACCTTTTTCCTTCTATTCTTTTTTTTTTTTTTTTTTTTTTTGATTTTTTTTTTTTTTTTTTATTTTATTTTTTTTTAATTTTTTT
>Ga0116231_10003970_pt1 | contig 30259 bp, 21 predicted proteins | sample S1TSphgellanicum_2_FD_89695 | JGI IMG/M metagenome (GOLD analysis project Ga0116231, IMG submission 89695) | Host-associated microbial communities from peat moss isolated from Minnesota, USA - S1T2_Fd - Sphagnum magellanicum MG | ecosystem: Host-associated > Plants > Peat moss > Unclassified... | reverse complement strand
CTTCTTTTTGCCCCTTCGGTTTTTATTCCCCCGGATCATGGTCTCCAATCCCCCATTAACAACTACCCAGGGGTTGGGGATGTTGCGGGGTTTTTTTGCTATTTAAAAAAGCTCGTTTTTTTTTTTTTTTTTTTTTTTTTTTTTTTTGCATTCAGATTTGTGTCCTCCTGGTAGTGCTTGACTGTAGACTATTGTTCTTGATTGCCAGGTAAGGTCCTGCAAGAAAGCAAGAAAGAAGGGAAGAAAAACATCTGTCTATGTGGGTGTGTGTGAGAGAGTGTGCGTGTTTCTAGGCCAAGAAACACGACAAGAGAAGAAGAATCTTTTGCCCCTGTGTGCATGGGGGCAGGGAGTCACCATGGATGTAACTTTGTTTGTGGCTTTTCTTTAGACAAATGGGGGAGCGCTTCGGCGGCAGCTTTTTTACCAACATACATCAAATTTTCCAATAGGTAGTAGCCTAGGTACCGTTAGGTATATGTATATACCCCAGAGTACATTGGTAGCTTCTACACTAATTATATTATTTATTTTGACAAATGTTGAAAATTTCCAAAAAAAATCTTTCTTTCTTTTTTAAAAGTCAATATTTTGTGAAGGAAATGAAAGAATCGTTTGATAATACTTGTGGAGATGGTTTTTTTTTTTTTAACCAAAATTAATTAATTATTCGCCAGACATATGTTGATGTTGCCCTTATATTTCCATATAGTTGAGTAAGTTGGGCAGTCAAAAATGGCAATTTATGAAAATTTTGGCCTGATATTATGATTATCTTGAAATACAATTTTTTTTAAAATGATAATTGGTCATTGCATGCAATGTTTCTATTTTTTTGGCGAAAAATCGCCAAAATTATCCAAAAAATCAAGGCGACCACCTATAAGCTTAAATTTCAAGGGTAAAATATGGCTATCTTTGCCTAAAAACGTCATGACACCCTAAAAGGTCATTGAAAAACCTCATTGCATTGTAAACTTTTTGCCTATCCTACAACAAAGATGCACCAACATGTCACCAAATTACGTTTTCAATGAACCTTAATTCGCCTACTTACCTATTTCGACCATTTGATTGTTGCCACCTTTTTTGCTTACCCTTCTCTTCCCTCATAGAAACCTTCACCATTCTTTCACATGTTTATAGGAGCATTTTGCCAATTATAATCACTAGTGTATAATATGAATTATAAGTTATGAACTTAAGATTGAGGTTGGAGTTCAAAATTAAACCTTGTTTGTGATTGTGTGTGATTTTCTTGCCACATTTGCTTTCAATGTTTAAGGTTTGAGTCTTAGAGTTGCGCCAATAGAGTATCAAAGCAACAGACTCCAAACTCTAGGGTTACAAGATGCAATAAATTATGATAGTGTTTGGCTGTTGAATAATGGGGAATTGAGAATGTTGTGGGTGCAAAGTACAATCAATTGTGGTCTATGAATGATGGTTCTAGATGTTGCAACCTGCAAGCTATATTGGAAGTTGGAACTTGGGGGTTGGGATTTGAAAGGTGGAGTTGTTGATAGACTACAACTTGGAGGATGGAACTCCATTTCAAATCGGAATCTAGATATGGTTGTTGACATTGTAATGTGACCCATCATTAATGATCGGTCATGATTCATGACTTGTCATTTATCGCAATAAATTTTCAATATACATTTAAACTCATAATGCACATTGTAAATGTTTTCATTAGTAGAAAGCCCCCTTTTAATAACTATGACCAAGAACTGTGAACTCATGAAGCAACCACCATGAGGCAATTCATCGCTAGCCTTCATAATACTTACGTTGACAAAAATTACATTACATCAGGACCAAAGTTTCTATCTCAAATCTAAAATAAGCTACGTCCCATTTACATGAAAAGAGAAAAACCTAAATGCCTTTTGTTTCAAAACTTACAACCATAAAATCATGTTACATTTATGGCTCCAACAAATCAAGGAAAGAACCTAAAAAACAACAAAAAAGATGTTCAAAAAGTTCTAAAATAAAAGTGACAACATTAAGACCTAAGGCACAATGACGTTTTTTGTTGATTACTATGTTTCTCAATTGTACATGAGTTGTAACAGTCTTAAAGTCCAACTTTGTCATGTAGTTCAGAAAGCCAATAACTAAAGGTGTATAACAAAACTAATGAATACATTATGGGTGTTCAAAAACATCAAAGATTTGACACAATTTGGAAATCTAGCGCATGTTTTAGTTGGACACAACCAACTATAAAACCCCCCAAATTGCCTTAAGTCATTTGATGGACATTGCCCAATTACATAAACAAAAAGACAATAAGACCTTTGTTTTAGAAACTTACAATTGACCACACAATCATGTAACAAAGCGATTATAACAAAGAGACAACATCTAAACTATTTTAGGAAAATGGAAGACCACAACAATGATCTAGTACAAGGCATAACAACATGATCTGACTTCTACTAACCACCATTTTTTTTGCTCACTACCACATTCAAGGATTCAAGGAATCACACATGATGTAATCTAGATAAAATTGCAGAGAACGTTATATAAGAACAAGTTGAGATCTTTATGTGATGATGACTCAACACCGATTAGGTTCAAACATGATTTGGAAATCTAGTCTTGGATTGGTACCATGTAAATCCATAATAAACATGGATATAGAACATATGATGGTCTATTATTGGAAATGTAAACTTACATCTAGAAAGGAATGGATATGTAAACAAATATTCAATAGAATGTAAGGTTTGAAAATTTAAAAGGATTTCACCAAAACTTGTGTAAGCAACCTATAGCACAAAAAGGCCCAAGATCATAATATGAATTTAATTTTTTGATGTCTTCTTGTCTACACCTAAAAAGAACCTACATATTTTACTTCATGTTAATTGGTTGTCTTGGCAACTTTAAAGGGAATGTATTAGATGTTCCCACTTACAAAATTTGAAATGAAAAATTGACTTTACATATAAGAAGAGCTTGTAGACCCAAACTATGAAAAATAAGAGAAACAAAACCCTAACTAAAACAATTGTTTGCCCTCATAGATAAATAAACAATTCAAAATGTAAGAAATGCAACAATTATCCATGAATAAGCTCTAGGGAATACTCTATGCTTGCACCTAGTATGTAGTCATTGTCATTGGTTTTTGTTTCTGCGGATGCCAAATCATTATCCATTGTGCCTCCCTTGCTATCTTGAAACTTATAATTGTTGAGTGTAGTTGCAATCAACCTAGTGTTGTGTTGTAGTGGCACATTTGGCTTAGGTAGGAATGAACACTCTCGTTGATTCCTCTTAGCCACACATGCAACACACCTACATGGAATCACTCAACACTATGCAAAGTAGCAAATAACAATGTGGTCCAAAAACAAAAGTTATGCAAATCTAACACAACAAGTAGATGTGAGAGGGAAAACTTTGAAGCTTGAACAAGGAGATTGGAAACAATGGTGAGAGAAACGCATCACAAAGATAGAAAGAAAAAAGGATGCAATGATTGAAAAATTGAAAGGGGAATTCAAACATCGCACCATAACCTAAACCTACATCCTTCACTAACAAATATCAAATACATACAAGTCATTTGTTGCATCTTTTAAAGGTTGTACCAATATGTAAATCCTGCAACACATGCATCTGTATTAAGCTCGTATGGACCCTTCTCCCATTGTGTAGAAGCTGGCAAAATTGTGTTAGATGTAGAATCATTCTCAAGTTGTATCCTCTCGCTCATGCATCTTGCAAACAATGTGTAATGTGCCTAGTGTTCCTTGACCATTTTTGTACATAAGAAAAACCTAAAGCATGTGAAACATAGTTTTCATTTGCATAACGTTCATCCATATTGATGAACGTTGTTTTGACCTAAAGTGTGCTACTTAGAGTTGCAGCTACACTTGAGCTGAAGAAAATTTTGCAACAATCTTTCCAACATTTGACTAGTGTTAGTAGGAGTAACACAAACTTTTGATCATGGTGCAAAATGGAAACAACATTCTTGACAAAATGATGGCTATAAACATCCTTGAGCTATTTCAAGTAGATTATGTTATAATTGACAACCTTGAAAACATTAATTGTTAAGTTTTGCACCATGTATTTCTCTATAATATCTTTTTACATTAACATATTACATTTGCAAGTCTAGGTTATTTGTTTGTAGAGGCTGGTCCAACATGCTTGTTATGATACTTTGTTCTGAGTAATGTCAACTATAATAATGTAAACTGCAAACTTGCTATAGATTGTGGAACAACATATGGACATGGATATGAGTTCAAGGATAAACAGCAAACACCACATCATGAGTAATGTGGAAAACTTGTAGGAACATTTGTTGTAAGAGAAAGAGTGATGTTGTTGTAACATATTTGTTTAGCAATTTATGCTTGCACGCGCATTTACACTTGGGTGAATCTTTGCATATTTGCATGGAAATTGATGACAATGTTTCAAAATCCACATGTTAGAGGTGGATTATCAGGCAAGTACAAGACTTGTAATGATGAAGATCAAGGAGTCAGGTACTATTTGTTCATTCTAACCTACAATTTTTACCAACTTAAAATCTATGATTCATTTAATGGTTTGATGACAAGCTGGCTGTATGCTGCTAAAGACGACTATGGATCTTCTCATCTCTCCTTAATTTTGTGTTGATTTGTAAGGCCTAAGATAAATCTGAATGGACCAGACAATACATTACCACATAAGGGGATTAGAGAGTACATTAGTACCACATTATATTTATGTGTGATGTGTGTAGGTGTACATGTTGAAAGCTCAATTTGGACTACCAAACATTGAAATTGAAGAATCTGTATAGTGAGAAACAACCACCTATGTCAAGTTTGAGATACCTTGTTTTACCATTTATGGAATTCAAGTGAAACTTTGATTTCTTCTATTTGATTTTCTAGGCCTCAAACATAGTCTTCAGCTTCATTTAAGCAAAGTTTTCAATTTGCTAGTAGCTTTGATTATTATGCAGTTTGACTCCAAATCTATCCGAACCCTGATTTCTTAACTATAGACCAAATTTTGTGAAGGTTGATGCTTGATGTCTAAGTCAAATGCGTCAAGGGAAATGTGGAGCTTGTCAATCTGAATTCAAGTTTTTTCTAGTTTATTTATTATGGAGTTTGACTTGAATTTTAACCACTATCGCATGTCCCTCTTTTGATCTTTCTCTACATGTTGGTGTCTAACATCTTGGATGCAGGAAAATTTCTTGGGTGTTGATCAAGGTCATAAGGGAAGTGAATATATATTTGTTCATTAGCTTAAATCTCCTTGTCAAGTCTTACTAATGCACTTTCACATTTTTTTAAAGCTTTTGTTCATGACCTTTAATGTAAGTTGTACCATCAACTTCTACATAAGGCATGGCTAAGCTTATCTAATGCCGAGTATGCAAAATTTTTCTCATAACCATCTTGTGGGCTTAGTGCATGTTGTATGTGGTTGATTATTTATGTCTTAAGTTGGGGCTATTGTGCTCATATTGAATTTGCAGTTGTAGATTTCGCATCACCATTGTACCTAGCTCATAGTTGAAGATTGATGTTCACATATTAGGATGATGGTGTGGTATCTTCGTGTTTATAACATGTTAGGTGATGTGCTTTGGCAAGCCTTCAAGATTTTCAAGGGCTATTTGTGATAGGTGAGGGTTCAGGAACAGGGCTTTCCCAAGATAAAATGTTTGATGCCCAAGGTGACATAGTTGAGGGTGGGCTTGTAGTTTGGGAATAGCATCCAAGGACTCTGTAGTAGGTGCCTGAGAAATGTAAGTAGTAGACAAGACTAATTTGTAGTCAATAAACAAGATTAGAACATAAGGTGACAAATTAAAACTTCCAATTCTTGTTGAATGTATTTTGGAATATGAATTGTTTGGCAATTTATACTTTGACAAAGAGAACAAGCAAGGGGAAGGGGGTCCCCTAGTTTCAGTGAGCTCTAATGAAATTATCTTCACTTGAATGTTGCATTTGTTTGAAGATTTGTTGATTTTCACTTCACAATAATCGTAGTGATTATTCTGATTTATTCAATACATGTTGGTACTGATTTCAGTTCACTTGCCCATACTTTGATTCCACCCCTACAAAATGCTGAGTTGTTACAATTTTTTTTTTGAAGGTTGTTTGTAGCTGTGATGAATCAAGCTAGGTTATAATTAAAGTTACAACACAATCCAATGTTCTCCTGTATGAATTAGACAATAATTATCTATAAGAATGCAAAAAATTGATCCTTTTCATTTTTGTCTTTTGATTAAAAAGTTATACATGAACTATATTTTGTTGATGACATGGTCACCTTGTTGTAGGTCTTGGAGGTTATAAAAAGATTGATGCCTTGGGAATCTAGTTTGGCAAGAAGATAAAAAGTTTTTTTTCGTCAATTTTTAATTCAACAAGCAACAAGTTCAATAGCCATTTAGCTGTAAACAGTTAGCATGGCCAAGGTGGATTGCATGGTCAGAACAACATTGTAACCTGCTTAGTTTCCTAAGGATTTCATATGAGCTCCACAGACCAATGCATTCAAAAAGGCTTCACACAACTTCACCAAGCTCAATTTCCGATTTGGAAAAAACATGGGGACCAAAAAAATCAATGCCCCAATTGCTTTAGAGTTTGAGGTAGAGAGAAATGGTCAACAAATTTGTAGTAGCTTTACAATTCTACTTGTAGAATTACAACCAAAATCAGTTATGTTCAAGAGACAATTATAGTGTTGTGCTTCAACCTTACATGTTCAATGGATGGCTATGTTGTACAGTTCATTGATTTAAAAAATATTGTGGCCGGTGTGGTGGTTCAAGAAACATTTGCTTCCACATTAGACTTTGCATCACCTGATGAGCATTAGGAGGGTTCAAACCACAATTAATGTCAAAGATGTGAGCTTCCCAACTCTTGTCACTTTTCTTCTTTGATTCATGGGAGTTGTCTGCGTATTTTTTCCTAAAATTAGAGACATCAAAACCATGAATGGCACATTAAGAAAATTTCATATTCCATTTTTTGCACTAATTTCAAGTTTTTATTCAATTCATCTTATTGTGATTTGTCTATTGCATGATTGTAGGCAATAAACAAAACCAATTTGCATTGTTTCTAATGCATTGCATGCACTTTCACTTATAGATTATACATCTTGGGCTTCAATAGAAGGTTTCAATATTTAGGTGTTGATTCCTTTTTCCAAGGTAGGTTAGAGGAAAGAGGTTTTATTGTTGATGATAGTTTTGGGGTTCTCCATAACTAAACTTATTTAGTTATAATATAAACCCTAGATTTCATAAAAGGTAGTGCTAAATGTTTTGTGGACCCCACTATACACGTTCCTCATAATGATTGATAACCTTATTCCATATCCAATTAGGCCTGAAATGGGTATGAGTCTGGTAATCAGCTAATGCATTTGATTTTATAATGGCATATGTCTTTCAAGATGTTTTGGGTGATGCCAGGATATTACCTCTTTGGCATGTAAGAAGGCAACAACATCGGGATGATAGGCTTTGGATTAGGGAAGAACAACATGCCAACTTGTACCAGCTGAAACATCTACATTGTCCTTGCACCAAATGCAAAGGACATTTTTTATACAACATCACAAATGTGAAAGAACATTTGATTCATAATGGAAGGGATCCAAGGTATAGAGTTTGGAGAGGACCATGCAATAAGGATTCATTAGATGAAAAGTGGGAAGAGGAATTTAGGGTTCCAATAAGACAACAGACACAAGAACTTGATTTTGTTATTGATATGTGAGCTATGGTAGCTGATGCATTCCAACAAGCAAATGATCCAATGGCATTGGAAACTAGAGTTATAGATGTTGTGGAAAAGGCTTTTAAGGTAGCTGATGGATTACAAGGAGGAAATGAAGCTGACAGAAATGGTGAAATCAAGGCTCCTTTTGATAACGAAGGCCAACAACATTTGGGAGATGTTGAATTTGATTGTGGAGACCAAGAACACAATTTTGATCCAATGGCTTTGGAGGATGCAATGAAAGAACTATACGCAAGTTCTAAGTGCACAAAGTTGGTGGCAACAATACTTCTTATGAACCTATGCATAATACATGGAGTTAACAACAAATTTGCAAATGAGTTTTTTGTACTTTTATGCCATCATTTGCTTCCTAAACTGAACTATCTAGCAGCCAATTACTATGCTACAAGGGCTTTAACACATAAACTTGGATTAGATTATGAGAACATTCGTGCATGTCCTAAAAGGTGCATCTTGTTTTGAGGGGATCATAAGGATGATGTTAATTGTCCCAAATGTGGAAATGTTCAGTAAAAGGATGCTGTAAATAAGGTGTTACCTGTGACAGTGCTTGGTTATTTTCCTATAATGCCTAGACTTCAATGGTTGTTCAAGACACCCACAATGTCTAAATTAATGTTGTGGCACTCACAAAATAATAGTTTAAATGGCCTTATGAGGCATCCATGTGACTCAAAGGCTTGGAAACACATCCATTAGAAGTTCCCTGACTTTGTAATAAATCCACATAATGTGCATCTAGCTCTTGCTACAGATGGGGTCAACCCATTCAAGTTGACCAAATCAACATGGTTCATTTGGCCAGTCATGTTGTTAAATTACAATGTACCTCTTTAGTTAACAAATAAGAAATTGTCATCATGCTCGTATTATTGATTCCAAGGAAAGAGTTTGTCACATTTGAACACTTTGATGTTTATTTACAACCACTAATTAAGGAGCCGCAACAACTTTGGATTGGAATTCCAACATACAATGTTTGAAAACCCTCTGGTTCTAAGTCATTTACATTGAGAGGTATCTTGATTTGGACCATCCATGATTTCCCTGAGTATGGGATAGTTGTAGGGGTGGCACATCAAGGACATGTCCAATATGTGGCCCAAAGTTTTGGGGGGTGCATTAAGTGGAATTGGGGAATCATATTCACATTAAAACATGTAGATGGTTACCAGAAGGGCACCCTTACAAGACCACTAAAATGAAAAACCATTTTAATGGGTAGTTGGAAATACACCGTAAACCAAAAATTGTCATAACAAATGAACAGTTGGTTCAAGTTGTAGAGTATAAATCTTAGCTAAATTCAAGTGGCAGAGATGGTGGAATTAAGGACCCATCTAAAGAACATGGTGTCAAACATCAGAGCGTCTTATATGATTTACCATATTGGAAGGTATGTAATTGATGTATCTATGTCCAATTATTGAGTTGTAATTGTGAATTGAGCATGCAGATCACTACACTTGAATTGATGTGGTAGGTATGTTTCTACACATTTTATTGTTTTTGAAAAATTGGCCCAAAAATAAGTTAATGTTTAGTAATTAGAAGTGGTTGTTGTTGTCGTATTTTAGTTATTTGTTAATGTAGGTTAGTCGTATACAAGTGAAACGTTTGATCATTTGAAGACATATATGTGCCTAACATTTGAAGATTGTATGATTTTGTTGTTTGGATCTTGTGAGATTTAGATTGGGTTATCATTCACAAAGAAAAACTAGTGATGACTTAAATTATGAAGTTCAGTCATGTAGTGAATTTCAACATAAGACAATGAGTACATTCTTATGAAGTTACCATTTGGTTGGCATATATTGTTTATGGAGTATTTTCATGGGGTTACCATGTTGTTGGCTCATTGTTTATGGGTTGATGCAAGAAGTATGCATTTGTTAATTTGTAGAAAACTGACCATATCACCTATGGTGTTGTAATTGTCACAAGAGTTTTTGGTTTGATGGACATTAGATGTCATGCATTGTGAACAAAACTTTGCAAAAAATATCTTGAAAACAGTGACTGGTGAAAAGGATACAATGAAAATGAGGCGTGATTTGCAACACAAAGGCATGAAAAAACATTTGTGGTTAGCTATAAATCCTCAAAGAGGTGGGAAGATGCTAAAACCAACAACCCCCTATGCATTGATACCAAGTGGGTTTGACATATTTGTAACCATAATTGAGAAGTTGCAAACACCATCAGGACATGTTTCAGTGATGGGGCAATACATTAGGAAGAAGAATTTTGAAGGTTTAAAATCACATGAATACCATGTTTTGATGCAACAATTTTTACTCTTAACATTACGTGGTCTTCTAGCTGTAGGGCTTCGAATGGCAGTGATGAAAATTTCTAAAATTTTTAGGTGAATTTGTAATAAGGTCTGGAATCCAAGTGAATTTCAATCACTTAGACAAGATGTTGTAATCAGCCTTGCTTTAGTGGAAATGCATTTTCCACCTTTCTTCTTTGACATCATGACTCATTTGTTGTATCATCTTGTGGATGTACTAGATTTGTGTGGACCAGTGGCCATTAGATGGATGTATCCAATTGAAAGGTACATGAAAACCCTAAAGACTTATGTTCGGAATATGGCAAGGCCTAAAGGATCCATGGCTGAAAGGTACATTAGGGATGAATGCTTCGATTTCATAACCGAATATTTGCAAAGATTTGAGGTTGTGTAGCAGCGCATATGGGATGTTGAAGAAGAAAAAGAAAATGTTGGTGAAGTTTTGGAAGGTGTTGGGCAAAAAAATTTGATGACTCTAGCCTTGTGTGACCTTGCCCACCAATACATATCAACCAACATCAACCTAATGTCACCTTGGTTTGAATAAGTAAGATCCATTTTTTCTTGGAAATTGTGGATAATTAAAGGTAAATCTATGTTTTTTATGTATGTTATGGTCTTGAAAAAATGTCAGTCACTTGATATTCCCAGTTGGCCTTTGTATGACTAATGCAAGAAGTGGAAGTTGGAGCAAGCCACCAACCTAAATTTGCCACCTTTCATTGACTAGGTAAGAAATGTTGTACATGGCCACCCGATGGATTTAAACAACCCATAATATTTGGATAGGGTCTTATTATGTAGTAGACCATTTCAAACAATGACTCGATACATTTGGATAAAGGCATACGATAACCACTTTAAGGTGGAAGACTCAAAGAGTAGCTCAATGCAAACATTCGATTGTGGCATTGCTTCGATATTTGATATGCTAACTCTTGGTGTTAAAGATTTTTCATTGAACTTTGTTGGAGTACTAAAAGACATACTCAAACTTGATTATGGTCATTTGCATATTCCTGTGGTTAATTTTAGATGCAAATGGATCAAACGAGAAGACACTGGAGGGAACCCAACCTATGTATGAGATGATGTTGGCTTTCTCATAGTTAATTTTCACCACAAGTTGCCATTATCATTTGAGCCTTTCATATGTCCTTGTTAAACAACTTAGATGACATCAAGAAGCCAAGTTAGAAAGTTGTGTTGCGGAAAGAAACTTGATCTAGGAGGGAGGTGGTAAACATAAAAATGTGTTCATTACAACAACCATGGAAATAGATGGACTAAATGCTCCTGAACGACTTCTTGCACCCCCAACCACAACTTCATTGATAGGAGCCATAAAGTTGTCTACCAAGGACAATCTTTTAAGATTAACAAGATTTTTGGGTTATTAAAATCTTTGGATGTCAAAATTTACATTTTACATGTCATTTTTAGTGTTTTCTAACATTTTCATTCTTCATTTTTACATGTATTTCCACATTAAAATCCATTAACATCTTGTAAACATTGTAAATTGTTTGAAGCTAAAGTTTTGGTTTCAATATTGACCTTGTTATGGACAATGGCATTTCTAATTATCATAATAACACTATCCCATATGCAATAAAATTTCAATCCTTTGCAAAAGTAATTTTGAATTATACACCTACTTTGCCATCCTATAATCATTATACAAGTCATTTGTAATTCTCAAGTTATTTACTATCCACATCATGTTCTATCAATCATTTTGTAGTAATTATAAAAAATTTAATGGAGTTTGTATCCACTTCATTATATTTAAATTATTTTTTAATAATTACAATTGACTAAAAATATTGCATGCCACATCATAAAATGTAAGTCGTTTAGTTATACATAATGCTGGACTATCAATTTGGAAATAATATTATAGTCATTGAAAAGTTCGTTAAAAATTTTCATGCCACATTAGAAAGTGGTACCCATTTTCCTATGAACTAGGAATTGTTTTTTTTGGTAAAGCCTTCACATCATTACAAGATTATCCATGTCATCTTCTTATTTGTATAAATGTTTTTAAAAGTTGTGATGAATGAAATATGGTAGATGAAACTAGGATGAACTATGTATGTTGAGTACATTTTTCATCCATTAGTCATATAAATGACTCCTTAATACACATAGAAAATCAAGTTGTAATAAATGACTATAGTCATTGAATAATCATGGAAGACATGAAGTCAATTTTCCTTTAGTTGCAAAGGACATAATTTCTTCTAGTGCATTGAATGCTCTTATTGGGTCCAAATCTACAAAATTTACTTAGGGGAGAAGTTGACAGACTATAAGTTACATAATCATCAGAAGGCTTAAGGTCTCACTGACCACCTCCATTTGGGGCCTCTAGGTTGAACCTAAGGCACTTTATAAAACCAAAGGTTGAACTAGGCTTAGGTAGGAGCACATCACAAAGTATCTTCAAGTCTTCATCATCATTACGTTCAAAAAAGATGTCAAAGTTGTGTAGTTTATAAAACATCTCCAAAATGTCAAAGATGTTGGTTTCAAAACAAACATATATTGGAACCCTAAAATAATAAGTAGAAAGGATCTATAATGATTTGGTACAAAGAGAGGTGAACAAAGGAGGGTTCACCTACATGTAGATGATAAAGAGGTGATTCATCATGAAGCAAAAAATGATCTTGACAGGTTGTAGGTAGATCTTGAAGAAACCTTATCTTCATGTGAATCTATGGGTGGACCTGTGGTTTCCTAGGTATTTTGGGCGAATGAGAACACAAATGATAATTTAGTCCCTAATCTGAATGTTACACAAGCCAAAATTAAAAAATTGTAGCAAAAAATTAGGACTAAGTTTTTTTTTTTTTTTTTTTTTGCAATAATGCATTATGAAGTTGAAATCAACAAAAGTTGATTACCTTTTATGTGCTTCTAATGTTGCTAACTGTGAGGAAGCACTAACTTCTATGATGAATTTGAAGCTTTCCCAAGACCTTATAACCATGGTGGTTAAACAACATGCTCAAATGAAATCAAGGGCAACCCCTTATGTTGAGCCACTATTGCAAATGGGGCCATTTATGCCATTTCAATGTGCCATCAAGACAATCAATGTTCAACCTTGTCTAGTTTGTGGTGAATAATTTTATTGTTATGCTAGTTGTATTGCTTCATGCGGTCACACATATCATCCATGGTGTTTGGTGGCACTCACCATGTCTTCAAGAAAATGCAAGGGGGCTAGTTGTGAAGAAGTGTTCGAAGAGGACTAGTGTGCTGCATTCAAACTATCAAAGCTTGTGGCTGATCTATGTGGTTCATTGAAGAAGGTGGAGGGTATCAAAGATATTGAAAACCTTCAAATAACTTCATCAACTAAGTTTTTACAACTAGCCCAATACATTTTTCTTTTATTAGTTGAATCAAAATTATTATTATACTTGTAAGTGTATGCATGTGTTGTTTGACCTAGAAATGACACATGGTTTATTTTCTTACAATTATTTGTAATCTTTGCAATGTTTTATTGAATTGTGCAAACCTATTGTTAGGTCATATTGAAGTGTGGTCTCATTTGGTCTAAATTTGTTGCACCTATGTCCATGACATCATGACTTGTGCATAATCTAATCATGAGAAATTAGCACAAGGGATTGGGTTTGGTAGAAATCTTGAATGGAATTGAAAAGATTAACATTCATGGGTCCTAGGTTATTGTTTTCATATAATCAAACTAAGATCTAGATTAAAAACTTATGGGATCAATGGATTTATGAATTTATAGGTAATTGATCCTTGCATATACAAGTTTCCATTTCCATGGTGAAGTCATCTTTGCTTATAAAGCCATAAATTGTTGTATTATTTTTTTGTATCAAGCATGTTTATTTCAACTATGTTGTTTCAACATTTGGCACATGTTTTGATTTTTTTGTTGGAATTAACATGATTATAGAACCAAAACCTTTAAGTTCTTTTCATTTCTATTGGTTTTGAAACTTTTTTGAACTTTGAATCACCTCTGTCATATTTGTAAATGTTTTGTAATTTTTAAATCTTCATCTTTTTCTATTCATTTGAAGCCCTTTGGAAGTCCCAAACCTTTTTTTGTCATTTGATATTTTTCCTATATTAACTTTATAATATCCATGATAAATTAAAAACCTTACATGTCATTTGATGCTCCTATATTTGCTTGTCTTCTAGATCATTTTTATCATTTCTAGTGTTGGTTGTAAAACATGTTTCAGATCCTTTATTATGGAGCTATAGTTTTTGATGCACCTCCTAGAACATTTTTGTTCTTGTGATTTCTTTAAGTCCTTAGTCTTAAAGGTCATCCGGTGAAATTTTATAATTTCCTTGCTTAGGTCCTAGGACCTTTTACATAAAGTTATGTTCCTAAAACTCATCTCTCATTTTGTTAAAGAAGACAACTTTCCTAATCCTTGGAACCAAGTTGCAAAGAGTTGTTGCAATATCTTAAACTGATGGCTAAAAGGAGTAAAGGGTTTTTGCTACTATAGAATTTCCTTATATGTGTATTTTACTTCCTAGATGATTGTCGTTATATCATGTGTCCTAATCAATAAAAGGACTATTGGGTCCTTGCTATTCAAAATTTCCTAATATTTATATTGTATTTCTTAGATGACTATTACTATATTGGATCCTTGCTATTAAAAAATTTCTTAATATGTATATTGTATTTCCTAGATGACTATTGTTATATTTTATCTCCTGATGGCTACAAGGAATATTGGGTCCTTATTATTATAAAATTTCTTGAGATGTAGATCATCTTTCCTAGATTAAACATGTGTTGTTTGGAAACAACTTCTTGACTTTCTTGAATTAAGGATTGAATGGCTCAAACCATCAATGAACAAGGATAATAAGTCTTGATCATTTAGTTCCAAGACCATAAGTTTTCCTAATGATCATGATGGTTGTGGCTAAGGAAATTTTGATCTTGATTTATATCATGGTCTAAGAAAATAGTTCAAAGTCTAAGGACCAGGAACATCATGAACATGGGCAAGTTTCTTGGTTCAGTTTTTGAATGGATCCTAGCTTAAGAACTTCCTTCAATTCCTAACCTATTTGTTAACTTTGTGTGCTTTTCCATGTGTAGATGTATAATCTAACTAGGGTGCATCTACAACTACCTTTATGCAACATGTGGAGACATGCATAATGAAGCAAACCACTTTCGCATCCTCAAAAGTTAACTTCACCTTCTTTGTAGGTGAACAAGGTATTCCAAAATGCACACCAAAAGGTTTGTGAAGTTGGTTCAAAGAAGTTTATCTTGGATATTGTAAGTGGAAAAAATAATAATATAGGATTCTAGCTATCCCAACACCTTTGCATCATTGCCACTACATCAAAGGCTTGTGACATGGCAAAAGTTAGGATAAAAAAGACTATATCACATGTTGATTAAGAGACTTGTAGTGCCACACACTTTAGTCTTGGTCATTCACTTCATTCCACCATGCACCACAATCCAACCAATATTCACCCACTCACATTTTTCATTGTCCAAAAGTTGAATGCTATTAACAACATTGAAACAATAAATTGGATGACAAAGCTCTCGACAAATATGGAGCACAAAACATAAATGTAAAAGTAGAAAGCTACAAATAGACCATCCACACCACACCATCAATCAAAATCGAACATGGCCTTGGGGAAAGCTGGTATGTGCCTTGATATTGTTGGGGCAACTTTTTCACTAATCTCCCAAAGCTTTGCCCTTACTTTTAAATGGAGCATGGTTTATCAATCAAAACCACATCAAAGTCTTTGATGAGGCATCATAGTTTTTGAAAACAAACCTTCCTTCTCTCTCTCAAGTTCGTTGTGATTTCAAATGTCATCATCACCATTGTTAACTTTGGCAAGTTCCCACTTTGACGAAGGTGTGAGGAACCCTAGTCCCACGAGAACCAAGGGTTTAGATTGATTCCACTTCAAATTATATGGCCAAGATTGAAGCAAGTTTTCACGATAGAGCTTATAACATTTGGTTCCTAACCTAATATTTTCAAGAATGTTAATAAATTTCAAGTGTGGATTTTATGCCCGGAACTTTACCTTTTTAATGAATTCCAAGTGCAGTAAGGTGGCATTTGGAAAGCACTACAAGTAAAAATCAGAATTGGGCAAAGTTTTTGAAAAAAATCGTTCTTGAATGAAATGGCCCTAAAATGGGTACTTTTCCTACAGCTCAAAAATTGCCCAATAATCCACACACATTTTAGGACATTTGATGATTGTTTCATGTAGGCATATGTTATGGGCTTATCCTAGAACAAACAATTAAATAATTTGAAATCATTGAAGGTTCCTTTTAAGTTCCTATGTGCTTTCTTAAAGAATGTGATGTCTTTGAAACTTTTTATATAGGAACAATGTAGGAACATATAAACATATCCAAATTTGATTTAACACATGTCATTAGAATCTCCTAGACGTGCATGATGTAAAAATGTAAATAAATTGATCAAATTTTGTATGAAAAAATCACAACGCATTCCTAAAGTCAAGGTGGTATAGGAAAATGATGATGGTGTGATGTTCCTAGTGGCAACACCCAATTGTACTTATCCCCATGCATGCATGATGTGGTTTTACAATGTGTAAGAAGTTGTTAGGGAATCTCTTTTCCTCCTTGTCTTTGTAAATCAAGTGACAACTATAGACAACAAGTCTTGGATTTCAATTGATGGTTAGAAAATTAATGGCAAGTTTCTCTTCTATTCAACTTGGAGAAGGTCATTAATTGTGTCATGACATAGTACATTTATGGGGTAATGTTAAACATTTTGTTGATTCAAGGAGGCTTAACATAATTTAAAATTGGAGGGAAACTTGTTTCTATTGAAACAAATGGCAAATATGTGTTTGCTAGGTGTAAGATTGTTGTTTCTATGCAAATCAAGGACAAAGTGGCTCCTTTTTCTTGTGTTAGTCCATTGTTGTGCACACAAGATAAACTTGGTGGTTCAAAGCCTTTCAACTTTGTCCACAATGCAAGCCTTGGAAAACCTATTCCAATCCTTCCATTTGTACTTTGTTGAAGTCACAAAAAAATGCTTGAATTACAAAAGTTGTCAACTCTCTTGGACACTAAAGATTAAAAAAATATTTCATCCAACATAAAAAGCAATTGAACTTCCATGTTATCTCCATGCAAACATGTTATGGTTGATTACAATACACTAATTATAAAGATATGGGAAGGTCATGTTGAGAGTGAAGCTACAAGATCCAACGTGCAAAAGGTGCTAAATGTGAAACTAATATTTAGCTTACATTGCATCATGTTAATTTTTGAATTTGCTCACACTTTAATAAAATATGCCATAGGGAAAGATGTGTATATCAATGATTTTGTTGAAACTATTAGGAAGTGCAAATTTAAACTGTACAAAATGTGTATTGATTTTGAATACAAGTTCAATGATGAAGTTTTCAAAACATTCCATAGCTTCTTGGCTAAAAACCATGATGAATTGGCTTTGATTTTTGTTGAATCACCCACTTGTGATGATGACTAATGTGTTACGAAGTTCAATGGTCACCAAGTTCTAGTTCATTTTAAGGATAGACCACTAAGGTGGCCTTGTTCATAGGACTTGCCTTGTTTTCTTAAATTTGCAACTTTGTTTAATTGTAATGTTTTGAAACATTGTCTATTGTTTTAGAGTAATTATATTAGTGTTTCTTGAATTAAGAATTGATGAATGTTTTCGGAGTGGTTTATCCTTATTGTAGGGTCAATGTATATGTTGAGGCATCATTCCTTCTTCACTTGGAGGTTATCGTGTCTTTTTATTGTGCATTGAAAACTATTGGTGATTTATTGATGTTTGTTTTACATGACAAACTAAAATTTGAGTCTCAAGCTTTTATTTTAAAACAACCATGCTTCACAATGCGACATAAATTCAAAGGAAAGATGACAAAAAATATAATCATTTGTCGCACATGCGACTATTGATATTAGGTTCTAGGGTTTTAACTCGAGCTTTGTTTAATTATGTGAAGTTTGCAAAGCTTGCCATGTGTTAAGTTTTGGGATTTGTTGAAGATAAACATTATTTCATCACATTATTTTTTATGAAAGGCAAATTACGCAATCATCTAACCATTCAAATAGACTAATGTGTGAAGATGTTCTTCCAAGATTTCTAGATTAAAGATACTTTTCCTTATGTTCAAACCATCACCACTTGTAGGGAGAAGAAAGTTTGTTACACTGTTCATTCTTGAAGTTGGCACTTGATGATTTTTCCATATAGTCAAAGGGGTTCCATCTTTTTAAAATTTTTAGAATAAGGCAAGCCATCTAATTTCAATTTTCTTTGTTCATCTTTTGTTAACATTTTGTGTGTGTTTGTTTAGGCAAGAGATTTTTGTTATAGTGGGCAAGGTCTTTTAGACCGGGGTTCAATCCTTGCAAAAGTCATATTCTTTTAAGAAAATTGCTTCTTGAAATTGGGTTTAAAAATTTAACACTCTGAATTGGAACTCCATCTTTGGAATTTGCAATAACATGTAGAAACAAAATCTAGAACAACATAATTTGGAGTCTGCATGAGTATGCACATTCTATAGATTTGCCACATTACACTACATATATATATTGAGTAGCCAATAAAGCCCACAATTCACCTATGTAATTGTTGGTTAACACACTACAATTTTTTTTGAATAGCCAATGAAACCCTTACACTAACCAAAGCTATTGCTAACCTTGAGATTTTAGTCTACATGTATTAGCCTAAACCATTCATTTCATTTGGTTTTTAGTAAGTGCCAATAATTTCTACCCAAAGTAGCCAAATTGGCTGTTGATTAGAGACTTTAAAAGGCAATCTCAACTTAAATACTAACCTTAAAAAAAACAATTGTTGAGGAGCAATGATTTTCTTTCAACAAATTTTGTCAAGTTTTTTACCAAAAAAATTGGCCAGTTTTTTATATCAAAAGATTGAAAGAACCCCCCCTCCTCCCCGCCCTCCCCAAACTGAGGAGGGGTTGTCTTTTGTTTTTTCAAGGTACCCAGCTGAGCAAGAGCAGACTCATTTGGAAAATAGAGTAAACTAGCTGTGCCAAAAGCTAAATGTAGAGAGATTCCAGAATGTAATCTAGTTGGATCTTTGGGAGAATCTTTGATTTGTTTAGGTACTTAGGGTATACCATTTCTATATATAACACTAAATTGCAGAAATGGTAGGAATACATTAGTGTATACTATATACATAGTTCTTTGGATGAAGTACAGCTGTTAAATAACATCCAATTGAGTTTGGACTTTGGACATGTAAATATATGTACAAGACACAATAATCTTTGAAATGGCCAATAAAAACAAATGACCACTTTACATTGGCTGGCCATAAATTGGTTTACCATTTTTGGGGGGCCTAGGCCCATCTTTCTTGGCCTTCGGCCTTTGGCTGACTCTGTCCTTAGGGAAGAGATTACACATTGGTGTAGGATTCAAGCATAAAATTTTAGCTCAAACTTGACACCATGTGTGAGCCACATCTGGAGTATTATCTGTACTAATGATTTATGGCATGTTCGGTAGAACTGCATGCATTGAGATGAGAAGTTCCAAATGGAGTGACATTGCAGCAAGGCCAATGGGACTAGCAGAGCAAACCAGAGTTAACATGAAGATGCTATGCGAGTTAGCTCTTTTGTAGCCTCCACGTGGTAAGCATTGCACTTGTTCAAACAAAGGTCCAATATGATAGTGATTTGTTGCTTGATTAGAGATTAACTCCAATGATCCTCACAAGTATATTTGGACATTTGTGCAAAACATGGGCTCGAAATTAATGTTTTGTGACCCCTCTTACAATTTGTCATTCCCAAACATTGGTGTTGCAATTTATTACTTAACCGGCAACTCAAATTCATTGAATTTCCAGATGAAGCTCACATAACACATCTCTCAAGTGTGACACTATCAATTGGAACTTGAAAGTGGCTATTGTAGACACACGAGGCAAGAACTTTATGGGTAAAACTGATGATGTAAAAGGTACGCACTCTTATGAAGTCTGCAATGGAGTTGATAGATAGAGTGGGCCAAGTTGGGCAAAGTGGAATACTGATGATGGGCAGGGAAGTTGTTGTTGGGTGCTTTGGGTGCAGATGACAACCTGATTCTGTCATCACTCTGGTCACAAGTAAAAGTTGATGGACATCGTGGGTTCAAGTGTAGCTGTGGGATAGACAAAATATCTCTGAGCTTGCTCTGAAAGTAATAAAAATATCTGTGACCTTTGCTCGGACTGAAAAAGTTGTAATAAGTCACTGAACCCACCACATGACTGCTTCTGGCACTTGGTGCTTTTCTTCCATTCTAATCAAGGTTGCCATGTGAACCACCAGTGCTGTTTTTTTTGCTCCAATTTTGTAGCTCAGGAGCCATTATCATCAATAAAAACAACTTAGCATAATTTGGCTAAAACAAAATATGAAATTAAAAAGAGTAGTATAAAAAAGGCATAAACTTTTTGGGCCTCCTTTCACCCCCTAACATGCCACCCAACCCAACCAAGATGGTCCCATTTATGACAAAAGAGAATCCTTACAATTTTGAAGTGCTTTGGAAGCCTCTTTCCTGAAGAAAACAATCATACCAAAAGAAACTATGGGACTTAAGGTGTCCAAACTTTTTGAAGATGTGCAGAAAGTCATAAGTTCTTTGCTCATGCAACCAAAGCTCTCCACTACTGTAAAAGTGAAAGAAAGGGAGGAATCCATTCATAATACTTACCCGCACCAAAAAGAAGGTTCTAAAGTGTGGTTTCTAGATAACTCCTACCCGTAGAATTTGTACTACCTTTGGATGCATCTTGTATATACTGACATTTGGCCAAAATGCCGAGTTTGTGATTCTCCAAGACAATGTCAAAAATGTCTTGTCAGTAGATGAAAAGGTTGAAAGTTCATGGCGCTCTCCAAATGGGACATGCATAGTTCTTGGTTGAAGGAGGCAAGACCGTCCCAAAGAGAATTGGTCAATTTGTGCATCGTTATGAGCATAGCAAAAAAGACTGTCACAGTGTCACATTAGATTGTTTTGACTAAAATTGTAAAGCATAATACTTTTGTCAAGTTAATGCGGTATTTTGACTAAAATGTGTTACTTTTTTGGGGGTCTTAAGTGGCATAATGTGTATGATGTTTTAATATTTTAATATAATAAAATTTTAGATTAAAAACCCATGAAATTTTAGAATCAACTTAGAACTATGTATTTCACACATGAGGTGGAATTAATTTCATCATGATATTTAATTATTAGTGGATCAAATTATCAATCAACACATTATCCAATTAAATCAAGTGATGAATTGAAAAAAATTTGAAATAAGATGTAACTTAAACAACAATATTTGAATTTATAACCCTAATTGATAGGCAAGTCATAATTAGGCATGTAGGTAAGAAGGTAGGTAGGTACTACCTACTAACCTCCACTTATTACTTGCCTACATAAAATTAACTTCGTTATAAATTTAACTATTTATATGATAACATTATAATGTTCAAAATTCAAAAACATACATATGTTTATATTTATGTGATTACGAGATTTGTCATCATCTGAAGTGATGGTCGAATGGTTAAAGATATGTCTTATAGCTATGGAGGTAAGGGCTTAAATCTTTTTTTTTACATTTTATTTAAGATTTAAGGTAGCCATGTTCTAAGTGTGACTAAAATTAGATGTGTTGATGTGACTAGAAAACAATAATAAATATACAAACATGATAAGGTATGCCAATGAGTCACAAGTCTAGTTACTTGTCAACATTCTAAACTAGAAAAAAAAATTGTCTTAGTTTGAACCAATGAAAGGTTTTTTTTTTTTCAATTTCCAAACATAAGATAATAATAATAAATTCATACAATAAAATGAAATGTTCATAATTTTGACAAATTTTTAAATTTAAAAATAATGTGATAATTTTAAAAGTATATAAAAAAATATGAGCATGTAAACTAGCATTACATAGCATGTTAGTCAACATGACACATTTTAGTTGTGACTAATCACTTGATGATGACTAATGTGCTCACAAATTGTTGATTTAAATGATTGATCTTTTTCAATTAAAGCAAAAATTGTTTGGTGTTTGTTTTGACTGAAACTTCAATCACAATAGAGAGGAAAAGGATATAATCTGTTGTAGGACAACCTCACAATTCTTCAATCACTTTTGACATGCTTGCTATTTGTCATTTCTTGTGACAATCATTTTTCTTCAAGCCAAACTATAAATTACATGATGAATAGTTGGGTTGTTTTTTTAAAGTTTAATTCCCAAGGAAAAAGTTGGGGCATTTGCTTAGCAAAGGCACAAGTAGACCTACTATGCTTGCATAATCTCCAAGGTTTTGGAGAATATCCATATATCAAGTGATGGAACTTGCAAAGTGAATTTAATGGGATCTAGTCCTTTGTGGCAAATGAAACTTGTCTCTTATGATGGCTCCATGAAAAAAAATTACAAAATTTGCAACAACTAATTTGTAAAGATAAATAAAATATCTTGAATTCAAGAAAACATTGAATATCACAAATAATAAAGGATAATAATAAAAACTATAAAAAAATTAATTTGGTTTTTGTAAATTTAACATTTGATTTTTTTTCATGGAATTTAATAGCTTGAAGCTTTTCAAAAACAAGTCATATGTGATATTCAAATTCATGCACATCTTTCAAGAAATTGAAGATGTCATCAATTCAACAAAAAATGAAATCATCCAAGTATTCAAAATGTATATCATGTGAAAGACAGCCGATGAATTCATGAGGCAAAAGGCATGACAACATGTTCAATGTGCCCATAGTTAGTTTATGAGGATATTTTCCATTTGTGATCATCTTGGGATTCCCAGCAAATTGTAAACATTTTGATCTTGGCAAACATCTTTACATAAATTAGTTTATCAAGGAACCTGAAAATCAAAACCAAGAGGTATTAGTTTTTATGGTGAGCTTATCCAACTTTCCTAATTAGATCATCATTTTTTTTAATGAATGAAATTAGGGCACAACCTCAAGATTTGGAATGTTAAATGAAACCCTTTACCATATTTCAATGATGTATTCCCAACATGCAACAACCTCATTTTATGACAAGTAATGGAGCCAAAAGTGGATAATTGTTTTTAAAACTAATTTTGTAATTATATGACCGATGTTTGAATCAGCCTTATTTTTGTTGGATATATATAGCTAAAATGATATATTAAAAATAAAATCATTAAGGTCATGTGTTTTTTAAGATTTTCAATAGCCAAAATTTTTATTAAAATTTAAGAAAAAATACCAGATTTCTATAAATGGTCCAAGTAGGTAGCCAAAAACATAGAAGGATGTTTTACAAAATTATTTTCATATTTAGCTTGTAGCCCAATTTGGCTAAATCCTTCTATCAATCATCACAACATTGGCTATAACACAAAATTGCCAAGAAAAAACATTGGTTCAAATAGGGTGTTCTCTTTCATATTTTCAAAGGAATCTTCATAATTTTGATATTGAATAGGAATATCATGTTACAATGTTGAAGGACCTTATGCTACAAATGCATGCATTTATTTCCTTTTAAAGAGCACACACCAAAACCTTTGTCCCCATTAACAAAGGTTAAAACACTTTGATACTCTTGATGCAACAAGAAGTCTTCTCATGTGGTTAGGCCCCGAGTTCATATGAGGTTCATCTTGCAGTGTATGTTTACGATCATAATTTTTAACTAGACATATTTGTGGTGGGAACTTCTAATTTATGTGCTCCAAAAGGAAGCTTTCGTATTGATCAATCCATGAATTGATGCATTAAGTAAAGTAAATTAAATAACCAAATGAAGGAGGGGTTTGTTGCAAATGGAATAACTCTTACTCCCACCTTGCCGCAACGATGTGGCCCAGTATTTAACTTCAAGCTTCTTTGTTTCATTCATCCAGAGTCTTGATGAGAGATTTCAACTGACAACCCTTAAGGGTCACTGGTTACCTTCCCTTGGGTTGAGAAAACACTACAATAGTCACTTAGGTAGGTATTAATTATTTCTAGTACTACTAGTTCCAATAGCATGCAATTCATTGGACCTCCAAGGTTTTGTAAAGACCTGCATTCATTTTCATAGTGTAGTTGGAGGGCATGTTACTGAAAATTTTCCTCTACCAAAGTGAGCATTTCAAAAAACATAATGCAAACTTATGTAATTGTTTTCATTTTTTTCCCCTCATGATACATGATGGATCCTCATCATGTATAGAAGAATTATTCATGAAGTGACACTCTTTTGGGCCCTTCTTTCATCCCCCAACCTCTCTTTCAATGTCTAAACATTGTCATACACATACATGCTATCATTCATTAGAACTTCAACTTGCAAGAAATGAGATGTAGGATGTTTTCGAATTTCAAAATAAGCCATGGATTAATACTTCCAAGTAGAAACTAGTGTTAATCCAGCTACAAAATTCTACAATTACAGTCATCTACTTCCAGGGATTTTTATGGCAAATTGAACTGGAATTTTCTTTAAATTCTCAGTTTCAGATCCATTTCAGGGTTTAACATTTGCCCCAAACTTCCCTGTAATATTTGCAATGTATAATAATTGCAGTTAGGCTCTAGATATTTGTTCTAAGTTTTGAATTGTGCCTTGTCAGAATTAATCTCGGGCAAAAGATATTTAGTTCAAGAAGAAAACTGGATTTGAAACTATCAAGCAAGTGAAAACCCTGGTTTGGATTCGGGTTGAAGTTGTGCTTTCAGGTGCTCGTGTGTTATGGAGACCAGCTTATCTACAGAAATGTCTTCATCTTGGCCCCTGGTCTTTCCACATCAAAGAAAGACAATGGGCAGGTGCCAGGTAGATGCATATAACCAGAAATCAATGGCTAAATTACTGCTTTCTGGGATAGCTAGACACCCGTCCATATCTTTACATGTACTGAAAATTTCTCAATACTTACAATTAACCTGAAAAGAGAGTTAAGACATGAACCCACACCTAGAAACCTGACAATCGGATTTCATATCCCACTGTGGAATTCAACCAAGCAACCCATGCTTTGCAAATTCCTTTCCAACAATGATCTTTTATACTATCAAGGATCCTTATTCAAAAGCTATCCAAATTTATCATTAAGAATATGCTTCACCATGAAGTGATTGGCAATTCGTGTTCTATATAAGTAGAGGTGGAATGGATCATTCAAATACATTTTTCAGCACAAGCATGATCCACATTCAATTTTGCTCATAACATACAGAAATTGAAAAAAATGATTTAAACCAACTGAAGATGGGATCTCTTTGACCAGGGCAGCATCAAAGGAACACCTCCACAAGAGCATTCTAAAAAGGTAACTGTTGTATTAGTTTCCACCAAACCAAAATGAAGAGGATTAGAATTGAGAGTAGTCATATGACACTCACCAAGTACCAGACTATCACCTTCATCATGAATGGCAGTGACCACCTGCCATTACTCCCCAATGACTTCACCAGCTCCAACACTGGGTATAGATGAGTATTAATATTCTCCTCAAAATTTGGCCTGCTGCAATCAGTCTCATAACTGGGGATACATAACAAACCATCTTATTCACTGCTCAATTGTTTCCCCCACATAAAGAATTAGACACTCTGACCTTACAGAGTGCATTACTAAAGAAGGATCTATCTCAAGGAGGTGAGTGTAAAAAGATTTGAAGCCATTGAAATGATGAGTTCAAAATAGTGCTAGGGTCTTTGCTTAAAGGACAGGGCCTGGAATTGAAAACAGTCAGTACCTGACTATAAGACTTGTCATCTTCTTATAGGAGTTGGGGAAATTTTGTTATTGAGAATGCTAGTATTTTCTCCACTCAACCCCCAGTTAAAGACTTTTTGAACATCAACAAAGTAGCAATTCCAATTCAGGTCTTTGCATGTGGTACAGGGCAAATAGTTAACAATAATCCAGCATTGACAAAAAAGAGATGCACAAGATGACTGGCAGAAGACATTTGTGTCCTCACCTTTATCTTCAGTCACCTTGCAGATTCAATCTTGGCCGTTTAGCACCAATTTGGCAATGCAGGATCCAGAAACCTTAAAAGTTGATTCTCCATCTTGAGAAACAAATGGATATCATGGCAAAAGCATTCCAGTAACTTGAGCATCATCTTCTCTTGGTTCATCAGGCTCCAGGCTGTAGAGTTTCTTCAAGTCTTCCTCAGGGGCATATTTGTTTTTGTTGTTATAGACTTCAAATGAAACATTGGGGGTACTGTGGCCCTCCACACAGGCCACGACAACTGAGGCCACATCAATGCGGGAGACCCTCCCATTGCCTTGATCCCCTGAATACCATAAGAGATGACAACCCAATTAAGATGAGTTTACCTTGAGTTCAAAGTGTATGGGCAGGGACTACCCTGAGCTTGTGAGCAGCTATGATATCCAAAATACAACCAATCTCAGTGCTAATAGTGGGGGCTAAGATTAAGTGATGAAAGATGCTGTGGAAAAGATGAAAACAACAAACATTGGAAACCAAATGCCAATTCCATGACAAGTATTTCTTGTTTTAAAGTTAATCTTCATGATGTACCTTGTTCAATTGTGAGTCCTTGCAACCCACCAAGATTGTTATTTAGGCCTCCTGGTCTAACAATGTAGTAGGCTAGATCCTCATGTCTGTATGCTTGTCTCACTGCTTCCTCTCCCTGAAGAAAGCCATTTAAGCTGATTAGTGCATGACATATTAAGAATAGTGGACTGTGCATGTCTTATTAGCAGCTCTCTGTAGCCCAACATGATAGTGACCAGCTACAACCAATCAAGACTTTACTGCCCACCATTGCCAGCAACCAGCTGATTACAGTAAACCTCTTAAACATCCATTAAACCTTAACTTGCATACACTAAAAATAGGCTGGACATCTCTTGCTATTGGGAACCACATAAATACTACTAAACCACTTTGGCAAACAGAGCACACTGTCCATTATTCTGTTCTTGACCTAGAAGATGCTTCCTTATAAAAGACAAACATGGATGACTTCCTCACCAAAAATTTCCAATGGAGAACACGCCCAACTAATATGTTAAGGAGGAGGGAAATTTTGTCACATGTCCGTGTCACAGCCGCAGATGACACCAGCACAAATTTAGGAACCTGCAATGCATCAACCCCAAACAATCACAAATTGCACATATGAAACAACAGAGTAATACAAAAATAAATCAGAGAAAAACTTACCCAGAGAAAATGGTAACAATGAACCTAAGCCTGCTTGTTCCAGTAATGAGTGAGGTCAAACTTAGATAAGGCTGGCTCTTAAGATTCAGTTTCTTAGTTCTAAGTCTTAGCTTCCAGATAGTGTCTACATTTTGATATGAGATTCAAAGGTTTCTTGTTCAGGTTCATTCAGGGTTTTAGCAGGGTTCTTGACACATATATCTACTGCTTGTTCATATCAGAAGACTGTTTACCCCTGCAAGTGCAGCTGCTTCAGATAAGTCCTTAACCCCCTGAAAATCAACACATTTAGGCGTGTCCTGATTCCAGCAAGGGAGCCGCCAGCCTGCCCTAGCCCCTGCTGCGCAGACAACAGCATCCATTCCATGGCAAGCTGGCAACAAAGTCTCTGGCTTTGTGATATCCCCATGAATAAAAGTTACCCTTGATACCCCATATGCTGTTTCGCATCACCATGCACACAGGAACCCCACACCAGCCACAAGGAGAATCTGTTAAAAAACCTCTATATCAGATCAATATGACTAGTTGACACTCCTTGCGGCATTCCTTTGGCACCTTATACAAGCAATGATGTGTACTGCAAAGATCTAAGTCCCAACATAGAAAAAGCTTACCAAGAGCTTTGGCTGCCCGCTCCTGGTTACGAACTAGTGCAAACACTTGAAACCTGTCACCTTCTGTTAGCAATGTCTTGGTCACCTAAACAAACCCACAATTCTTGTCAACAAGGTACAAAGATAAAGTATAAACAACAGGGAAAGGACAAAGGGACCTTCATGGGGTGTTATCGGTTGAAACCCTAAATCCTGCAGGAATTACAGAGATGACAAGAGTCAATCCCAAATCCACTGCAAATCTCCAGCAGAAGGTCAAAGCTAAAATAGCCTGGAATTGGAAATTCAAGTCAAATCTTCTCTGGCATGTATGAGATGACAAAGGATACAAAAGATTGGGATGAGAATGGAGTTACCTGAAAGCCTACTCCACTGCTGCACCCGACAACGAGTACTTTCAGTCTCTGGCTCATCTCTTCTGCTGTCAAAGCTTGGTTATTTCGGTAGAATAACAGTCTGCAACCAAATTGTGCAATCCTACTACTAAATTCAGTCGATCAGTTCAAAACAAGGAAAACAGCCTCTTCTGCCGGGGGCCTATTTGCAAACAATAATAGCCCTGCAACAATGTGTGGAGGAAAACCGAGACCTTCTTCTGCTTTTGACGAAAAGCCATCACCACAGAGTTTCACAGATCGGAGGCCAGGACCACACGGACAACTGACACATCTTCAGTTCTCTGTCTGTCTGTTTGTCTCTCAACAACGTTTCCAGGATTTCATCATTCTCAACAAAATCATGCATCTGAGCATCCGACGCAGAAGAAGGGAAAAAAAACTGAACAATGGACAAATACCAGTAAAGATCCTCTCCAAGAAAAAGAAACACAGCTACAAAGAACCGTACGCCACCACTTCAATAACCCCCTTGTGCAAGAGCTTTTCACAACAATCTAATTTTAAGTGCGTAGGGGAGAAAATAAAATAAAATTACAACGAGGAGAATTGACTGAAGCCTTAAGAAACAAAGTCTAACAAACCGCAAAACAAGAGAGTTTTCTTATTTGTTCGCTCATTCAAACTCTGCCAACATTCCGTAATGGATCAAGACAAAACCAAAGCGGCCAAAAACAGAGGGGAAAAAAAAACAGAGTTATCATACGTTCTTTCTGTCGTGTTTGCTTCTGTTGCTGCTAATTGTTCTTGTTCTTGTTCTTTGTTTTCTTCATGCGGAGAGCTTCACTTGCGCGAGCGAAACCGAGTCTCCAGACTGCTCCAAACCCCCTTCCCCGGCCGCTCTCCAACAGCCTCGCTTCCTTGCTCGCTCGCTCGTTGTGGCCCGTTTCCTCCGCGAGAGCTGCGAGAAGCGTTGAAACGGGCGGATCTGCCAAAAAGCGCAAAAGAAAGAAAGGGGAAAAAGAAAAGAGAAATTTTTAAAAGGGATTCTTTTTCCAATTTTGTGACTTTGCAAAATTGGCAATCATCCATAAGTATATTTAGCCAAATTTTTAAAAATAGATTAGTACCTTTTCAGGTTCTGCACTCCAATGCCGAATAATTATTTTATTTTTCAGAATCCACTTCAGCAATAATAATTTAAAAATAATAATAATATATGAAATTTCGGCAATAAATATAGGGGGCTTATTTGGTAGGTTTCCTGGACTGTAAACTTCCATAACATAATGAGACAAATTTTTGTATTTTCCCCTTCTTTGTAATTCTCTTAAATTTGGACGTTTCAAAGCGGTAGATTTTAAGAAGTTGTGCATTTCCCAAAATAATTTAATTACTGCTAAACCTGAAAAGGTGCTACTGTAGTATCCAAAATAGGAAAGGAGTAGAAAATTTTAAGCACCCCTAGCCTATATATTGTAGGTTATTGTGGCAATTGTTTTGCAATTTTTTAATAACATTTTGTTTTTTTTGACGATTTTTTTTGTTTTGAAAAAGAAAGAATTTGTGACAGAATGTTAATTTTTTCAAAATATTTTTTACAAAATGGTGAAAATGTGGCCCCCCCCTTCCAAAAACAAAATCGCTGCCATTGGTATTGAAACTAAGGAGCTGGCAAAAACCGCAAAAGAAGAAGAAGGGGGAAAAAAAAAGAAAAGAGTAGCCTACTAAAAGAAGAGGGTGGCCCAATTGGCCTTTGGAGTTGAAAGTGGAGAAAAAACTGGCCCCCCCCCCCCCCCCCCCCCCCCCCCCAACACAACCCAAACCACACGCCGGCCGAGAAGCAACCCACAAAAAAAAAAAACAGAAAGAAAAGAGG
>Ga0116231_10003969_pt1 | contig 30260 bp, 9 predicted proteins | sample S1TSphgellanicum_2_FD_89695 | JGI IMG/M metagenome (GOLD analysis project Ga0116231, IMG submission 89695) | Host-associated microbial communities from peat moss isolated from Minnesota, USA - S1T2_Fd - Sphagnum magellanicum MG | ecosystem: Host-associated > Plants > Peat moss > Unclassified... | reverse complement strand
GAGACTCCAACTTTGGAGTCCCGGGAAAAAGAGCCATTTAGATGTAGCCTCGGCGGAGAGTTGCAGAGTATACTATATGGGGGAAGGTGGTGGCTTCCCCTGAGTCCGGGTCGTGGTGAGTCTTGTGTGTAAAAGTGCTCGTGGCTTGTCCCAACACCCAAGGGTGTTGCCGAATGCTAACTAACCCTTTGTGGTTGGTTTTTGGATGCAAATTCAAGCTTGATCTTCTAGTCCATCTTCCTAGTCTAATCCCGGGACTTTTAGCACGCCCCTCTACCCCCTTTTAATGCTAGAAGTCGGAAGCGCCCCTCAAGTCCCAACTTTCCGCAGCTCAACATAATTGGACCCTCAAATGGGTTCAACCTGGGACTTGGGAGTGCGTCAACATCATGAATGCAATGGGGGTGGAGGTGGAGCTCAATGGCAGAGAAAACAAAATTGAAATAGTGAACAACAATAAACGACTTGAAATTTTATGTTTTTTTCATTCATAATTACACAAAATTAAACTTGTTTACATAGTTTTTCTTTTCGCTTATGTTTTTTGATTGTGCCAGTAATATTGATTCAAGTTGCAAGTGTTTGGAACAAACATGATCGAAGGTTCAAGGTGTTGAAAACACTATAGTTAAAGTATGTTAACAATATAACATGTTAAAATTAACTATGGTCAAGATGTTTGTTGGAGTCTACATTTGCTTGTTATTTCAACAGCATTTTGAAAAATTATAACCATAAAAGCCACACTAATATGTAACCACATGTCCATTACAACTAGGTTATAACTTTGTTTGAAAAATATTATAATTTTTTAATATCAAATTTCACACTAAAAAATGATTAATTGCACATGCATTCTAAGAAAGTTTCAAAGGTATGGAATATTTTTAACATATTTTGTCAATTATACAACTTTGGTCAATCTACATTGACTTTGTGTATTAATTGATATATAGTTGTAATATGCAACTCAAGCACCAAATACAATGATGCAAATTGTATGAATCTTCTTCACATGGACACATCTAATGTGGCAATTACTATTTGACTTAAACATTGTCATCCCATATGCATGGTCTTGTTATGAACCCACGTGCAATTGCCTTACAACCTTGACAAGATTATGTTGTAATTAAATATCAACTTTGATATGCAACTTAGTTTGTTTGCCTATACCACCTTAACATCACTACAATCCAATTGTAACATGACTAGATGTTAGTTGTAATATGTCAATGATTAAACTTGAATCCCCCCTCTAGCCACTTACATAATATTTTGATGGTTCTTCTTGTTTGTCACCATATACCATCCTTCCCCATTACTATACATCATCCAACAATTTGTCACCATGTGAAAAAGACCTTGCAATTATACACATGTTTTTTTTTTATAATTTATTTTTGAATCCCAAAGGTGTGAAAACAACACAGACAACATTTGTGGCATGCATTCTCAAATCATAAGGTGATATTATAAGAATAGAGCTTTTCAGCTTTCAATTAATCACAACCACTTGTTCAAATTCATGCATGAAGTATCTAAATCACTTGTTTCATGATATTCTTTTCCAAGGTGTCTATTATTAGGTGGGGAGAACACTAAGTGCCATCCCTTTGCAATTTTTTCCTCCCTGGAACTACATTTTTCTTTGTAGAATTTTGATGTTGTAAAAAAGTGATGTTTATCATGCTATTTTTTCTAAGTTACATTGGACTTGGTTTCTTTTGTACTCTTTGAATATAAGATACCATATTGAAGAAAAAAAATTATTATGAAATTTGAATATTCTTGGGGTATCTAAGCCAAAATAGGTGCATAAATCAAGCTCAAATTTGTTTTCTCTTTCTATACATTGAGTTTGTTGGGTTTTGTCTTTGTACTATGACTATTTTTTGCATATATGTTGTTAATTTGTACAAACCTTTTTTTTTTTCTTTTACTTATAGCTCAACCCAATGTAGGAAGGTTCATCCATCTCTATACTTTCTTTCTTTTTGTTGTTGAAAAACAATTTGACTTTTACAAGTTAACTGAGTTGAAATGACCTTTCATTGCATTATTGAGGTCTTTGGAAACTACCTCACACCTACCATTGCACATGTGTTGTTACCATTGATAAAAAGTCATAAATTTCTTTTATTTTAGGCATTTTTTTGGTAGAGTTTAATTGATGTTGTGGTGGAGAAGGTGTAAATATTAATTAATGAACCATTTGTAAATATTGATGAACAATTTCAATTGGGTTGATTTTTGTTGCAAGTGTAAAATTTTTCATTTAGCTTTTCATTAAATTAAACTAACATGTGTTTAGTGATTGTTTTGTTTTGAATCAAAGGTGCTAGTTTTAATTTGGATTAATGAGGTTTCATAAATGCAATTAAGCTACATAAAGGTATTGTTCAATTAGTAAAAATATTATAATGTGTGAATAGGTATTCAAAGCTTGAAAACTTGCCCTTCATTTCTAATTTGTTTTAGCTTGGTTTTCAAAAATTATTTTTTAGATCCATAGCGATCGAAATTTCCTTCAACAATGTGGTCAAGTTGAAAGAATACCCTTATTGGCATGAGGAATATGTTTTGATTGTTTCAAGGTATAATTGACTAATGTTGGGGATGTAATAACCTTCATTAAAACATAGATAAAAGGTTTAATGGTTTCCATTGGTTTTGTGTTAAAAAGGTTGTCTAACTATTTTGTGGTGCATGTAATATTCATACAATATATTCATGGTGCAAGCCTAGTGAAAAAAATTCATGGCAATTTGTACATAAAGGTAAGTGGGCCATGTTTGATTATTCTTTGGTTAACATCTATATGTTGTGGTAGTTGCAATAAAAAAGACCTAGTAGTCATTTGGGTGTAATCATAATCAAACGAGCCCAAAAGGATGTCAAATGATGAAAATAACAATCAAAATTGAAGAAAAAATTATGTTTTACAATTTAAAACCATGACAATCATGGCAAGTTGTTCCTTTTTCATTCATATGAAACTCAAGGAACTCAAACTAAAAATCCAATTGATAAAATTTTAAGTTTAAGTTTTGAGTTAGAACCTTTGAAAGTGAACACCTATTGTGTTAAAAATAATCAATTTTGCGAAGGACTATCAAAAGGACTCATATAATTTTTAAAAATTGATGGGAGTTTTTATAAAAAAATAGTGGCATGTTAACCACATTCAAAAAACAATCATACCCAAAAATATGTGGAAATTTAAAACTTCAAAAATTCAAAGAACTTTCCAAATTTGGTCCTGAAAAAACTTCAAAAGTTTTTACCATATATAAATGGGGTATAATGTACATGATGCATTAAGAAAAGTTGTAATTTATTATACAAAAAACATTAAAAATATATATAATCAATTTTTGGTTATGATTTGAAATTGTTATCGTTTTTAAAGATGAAACATTGAATTTACAAGGAATTAACACACTTAAAAAAATTATAAACAAAAAAACATGTTTTGTACTTGGAAAATTATAAGTATTTATTATAAAATTTTGCAAAAAAATTGTTCAAAAACTCATTTGTATGAAAATTTTATTTTTGGGCAAAAGGACATGTTGTCCTTTTCTAAAATAACATTGTTGGCTTGTTTGATCTTGTTTGCACCCATTTGTGTAAGGAGTCATTATGGCTTCTTTGACATTCACCCCTAAACTTAATGCTCCAAATGTCAACCCATATGAGGCATTCCATAACTAAAACATAGTTCAACTAAAACAAAAAATGTAAATATTTGGGGCTTAATGAAATTGCATTAGATTTGTAAACCAACCCCTCCCCCCACCTTAATTTGCATTTTGAATTTATTATTTTTAAACATTATTTGAGACCTATTATATTGTGCACCGTCTAGCATATCTAACTAGCATCAGTTTCATGGGTGGTTTTGATTTGTGGCCACATGTTATACATAGAATGTAACGTTTTCATTATTATTTTTCTATTTTTTTAGGAAGAAAATTGAAGGGGGTTCCATGAAGAATAAGCCCATTGTCAAGAGGTGTTTTAGGAAAGCCCTTGTAGGTTTTGTGTTTGTATAACAAACAACCTAAGCTCACATGCTAATATGGCTAAATTTGGAAATTATGTTGGGTCAAAATGCTTAAAAGACGAAAATATTGATTCATGCCAACTTAATCATTGCATGATGAACAATAAGCATCATGTTACCATCCAATCTTAGAAGGTGATGAAAATAATGATGAACTCCAAATTAATGTTGAAATCCCTCATGGAAGTTTAATAAACAAAGATCCAATTCAGAAGAAATAATTGTCTACACTAATTTCACCAGCTAGTGCAAAGGCGAACACCCTTCCTTATGCATTATTTTACAATCCAAAAACATTATGCCTCCTCTAGGGCATTATGTATAAACATTTCATAAAATTTGTTGCCTTTGTTCTTATCAATATAAAAACCTAAATCATTTTTATGGTTGGCATTTGCCCTTTCACTATTTCAACCCCTACTAGTTATTTCTTTGTGTCATTACTTGTAATAAGGTCGCAAAGAGATCCATAGGTAAACCACATGGACATAATAATACAATTGAAAGGCCTATTATGGTCCATAATGCCCCCAAAACAATGGTGGATTTATTAGCTTGTGATGCCCATAGTAAATGTGGCACCATGGGTACAAGGTGCAACACAACCTTGGAACCAAAGTCGGCCACAAACATGGGGACAAAACAATGGACCATTACAATTTTGGTGCCACTGGGGCTAGCAATGGTTTAATTAATGGGGTGGACGATTTCATAATGTTATTGGGCCTCCAAAACCAAGTAATTGGGGCTCAAATTATGGATAGTGAGAAGGTGGGCCATCTACCTGGAATCCATGGATGCCACAAGGGTGTAAACATGATAAAAAGAGCCAAGGGCGCCAAGGTTAAAGTGATTTTCAAGGAATTTTTTTTCCTAATCAACACGTGGTTATTAGTTACTGGTTCAAACTCAAACAACAAGCCTTCAAGTTTTGAAATTTAAAAACCCACGCAAGAAGTATTTTCATCTAATCTATGACCTATTTTGACCTAGGATGATGAAATTAATTTCATGTGCAAACCTTGTGACCAACCTAGGCCATGTCGTCCAAGCCATCAACTTTTAAGGGTTTAGGGTTTTTCCTCATACAACATCAAAAGTTCCAAAGCTTCTCGCTTAGTTGTTTTTGCGGAAGTTCATCAAGTTATTTTCTTTTCCATCTTACATTGCTACCATTGCAATTCAACTGTAAAACAAATTCTGAAATAACAAAACTTATGTACTTTTAACTCAATGTTAATGAAGAATCAATGAAGGAACATGCATTATCATTTATGTTGGTAGCATGGTTTGGAAGCTTGAATTGGGTCATTCCGGTCAAGTTGCAGGTGGTTTGCAATGGTAGAGCTTGGTTTAAAGCCAATCAACTTTTTTGTTTATAAAGTTTTTTAAAAAAATCCGAAATTCACATGTTTATATTTTTTTTCATTGCTAAAGTGCAAATTGTTATTGCACAGTGTTGAACATTGGACCATGGCTATGCTCCTACGATTGTTTCAAGCACAAGTGGGTGGAAGCAATATAAAGTGAACAACCTGACTACATTATCAAAATTGAAACAAATAGATTTAAAATAATAACAAAACCCATTATAGAATTGCAGAACATTTAATGTTTTCATTTCAATGATTAAATGTGATATATGTTTACATTAATGTGCATTGATTTTCATATTTCAAATTATAAAAGTAGGTTTTAAGTAGGTTTTTCAAAATACAAGTAGCTTTTGATGTTTACTTTTCACTATGGGCTTTTGGTTTCAACTAGGTGAAAGTAGATTTTTACAAAAAGGAAATAGAATTTTTTTTTGATGACTTGCTAAAACATATGTTGATCTTCATTTCTTAACTTACGACATATAAATTTCATTAATTTTTCTAACCAAAAAGTAGGTTTGAACATGTATTTTTCAATTGGCTTCAAATGTGTTTTTTATCTACTTTTTAAATTGATTTGCTTTTATTTTTTTAATAATTATATTTTTGTAAATTAATAGAACAAACTAATGTTATTTAACACATACTTTCACTTAATTTGATGTTATTTTATGGTAGTTATATGAGTAACACAAGGTCAAAGTGGAAACGTTTATTTTTTATGTATATTTTATCTTGCTTTGACCCAAGTAATATTATTTAGATAACATATGTGTTTTGAAGCTTGCTTAGTTTTATATCAGCAAAAAACTTTCTAAAAATGTTGCTTATTGGTCATTGTGCGTAAGTTTATCTTGAAAACCAACAAATTATTTCGTCTCAAATTCATCTGTTCAAATCAAGCTTTCAAATAAATGTTAATTTCATCAAGGTACATCATAACTTCACACATGTACAAAACTTCAAGGATTTTTTGTTGAGGTAAATAATATAATGCCAAATTCTTATCTTTATGCATTTAGGGTTTGGTCTTCAAAGGTTTTTTCATGCATTTTCCTAATTAATGTAATGTATTAAGTTGGCTTTTAGTTTATAATAACAAATGATGATGTTTTATTGTGTCACCAAGGCTCTTTAATTGACATTAAATACTTGTTGATCCTCCTAATATGCACTCAAATTACTATTGATGGTAGTGCCATTTCCCACTTGTTCATGTAATAAAACACGATTTAATTGTCTCCTAAAACTTATAGTTACAATTTTTTTTCCATTTATCCACATTTTAATTCAAATCTAAACAAATTTTTGCATTATAACAAAATCTTCACCATTAATTACTTTGCTTACATCTATTTTTTAAACAAAAACCTATGATCAAGATTTGAAAACAAAACAAAAATTGAAACTGAAGTTCACTATCTATCTATAGAAACCAAAATTTCAACAAAAGACATAATCAACATATGAAATTCACTTTGAATTTAGGCCTTGGGATGGTTGCAAATGGTAAATACAAAATTTTTAATCCTATATTTTGATCTAAATTTAGACTGAAACATGTCATAAAACTAATACTAATAAAATATGCTCATACATATCTACTCATACCTAGTTTCAGAATTAAAATCCAATAATGAAAGTATGATAAAAACAACAAAGCAACAAATTTGTCTATGGTAGTGAAGCTTTTCCAAAACACAAAGTGCTCTTGTGTCATATTTCATCAAAATTCAATGTTCTATGATGAATACAATGTCTTCCTCTTTTCCAAAGAAATCCATAAAAAAATAACTATGTTCTATTCAAATTCAAACGATAATAAAAACTATGTATTTAACTAGTAATTCTTAAATTGGTAATTAGGTAAATAGAAATATACAAACTATTGCCACAAGTAACAACTCCCTTAACAATTTCAACTAGACTTAATGGTTCCTTGATTTCCAACGTCCTTGTAGCCTTTTTGCAACCTCTTTCACTTTCAATTGATACATGTATCTAGAAAAAGGTTGTAAAGAGACAATGAAAATGTTACAAGTTTTGTAGCAATGACCCAACATCACATGATGATCCATGACAAGCATGGTGTTCCATTCTAGGAGTGGCACATAATAATGGTAGGAGACATTGAAACTTGTCACAAAATGGCAGCAATGGTAAGAGCTTGTTGTTTGTGATGATCACCGAGGACCATGATGTTTCATTCAGTGATAGGGGCACAACAATAGAGAGATGTTGGCCCATTGAAGCTCAAGCCACAAAATGATAGTGATGGCAAGATTCAAGGAGGTAGACCATGGTGTAGAGTGGCCTACATTTGAAATGACTTCATCCATATACACTTGAAAACATTTGAATTTACATCTTTCATAGAGAAACATGTTTCAAAGTTGTTTACTTTTAGAACTTTACATTATTCAAGGAGGAAATATATCTAAAACTTATTTTGTACAAGCTATTTAAGCCATGTGGTTATTTACCCAAAACCTTACCCAATTGCAACTACATGATAAATATCAACATCAAACATTATTAAATTTTTATTTTCCATCATATTTATAATGCATCCATCTTGTTTGAAATATAAAAATGAATAACTTTTGTTAAAGACACATCATCAAAATCCATGGTTTTTAGGGCCAAAAATAAATTTGAACCAAGAACGTCTAAATATAATGTAACATGAATTTATCCAATTTCACAACATAATTCTCTTTTAATTATCAACATTAAGATCCCCTCAAATTTTGAGAAAGAACCACCCATGTTTCATATGAGAATAGGACATTTGAAAAAAAAAAGAAAAAAAAGGAATGTCTACAAGTAGATTTTGAGGGCTTAAAACATACAAAAGGACTTGAAACATCTTCGTTTGCATGAAACTTTGATTATTGAAACTTTGCAAATGTTGTAACCCATTTAACAAATAATTTTGAATTTTCAAATTATTATCTTCCCATAGTAATTTTTCAAAAATAAATTAATACAATTTTTAAGCATTGTCCATTCACATTGTGGCTCCTTTTATTATGACTGCACCCACAAGGCACAATGCCATTCCAATTCTAGGACCAAATTGTGGGCCCAATTCAAGAAGGCCATAAATGACAATGCAATATCCTACTATAGGACCACACAATGGTTCCAATTTTATAGGGCTAACATACACAATGTCATTCCCGACTGTTGGACCAAATGTTGGTCCTAATTTTCCTAGACCAAATTATAGTCCCACAAGGTCTACAAATATTGTATTTACTCTAGTGACACCAATAGTGTCGTCTCCACTTGAAAATTTTGAAAAGTTGGTTCACTTGCCAATATTGTTTATCAACACCACACAACCTAGCCAAGAGGTGAAATGGTCACATGATTCCATAATCAAGAGTTTGAGCTTATAAACAAGCAAGCAAAAGGGCATGCCTATGAAATTGTGGTGGAAAATAGACAAACAAAAAGGTTTGAAGCCCCATGTGATAGAAGTGACTACTAATGGGTAGATAGATGGGGCTTGTGATGGAAAAAATGTTTGAGATGACCTTTTGAGGTCCATAGTTCCCCATGTTCTTCATGCTTCTATTGTACATGTTAGGGCTTAGCAAAACCATGTGAACATGGTGAAACAATGGTCGTGTATTGATGGACTTTTCAAATATGTTCACAACCCCCTATGTCAAAAGGGGTTATATCTAACATTATACCTAACACTTTTTGAAAGGAAAAAGGTCTCGCTTTAAGCATCTATTCACACACAAAGCCCAACACACTTACCCAATGGGTATAAAACCAACTCAGTGGGAACATTTGATGAAATACCAAACAAATGAAAAATAATTGCTAAGGCTTTTACCATGTCTAATGTTCAAGGGAACCAAAATAAACCTTCAAAGTATGGATGTGGTGGCAAAACTAATGCCAAGGCAACAATAGTAAGGATATTTTATAGCTAAATTTATAGAAGTGGATATTGATTATGGTTGTTTGAAATGTAAAAGGGAACAAAAGCAAGGAGTCCTTCACTCACAAAAAATGCAATTGCAAAGTTGGAGTCTAAACAAACATTGGCAAAGATAGTAAATCTTTTACTAAACCCTTCACATATGAAGATAAACATGATTTTTTAATTTTCATCAAAAGGTTTTTCCACTCTATTTTGGAAACATACTATACCATGCATCATGCAAAATTTCCCCTACACTTCATGGTGTTTTCTTGAAGTACTATACCAAATGGGCAGTTTGCCTTATGTTTAGATCAATGTGTATTAGAATTATCAAATAATTTAAAGGATGCAATTCCAGATTACAAATGGTGGATTATTGATTTGGAGAAGTGTAAAAGAGTGAAAATGTGGTGCCCACACGTTACCATCCTTATGAAAGCAATGTTGAGGAAAAAAATTGCAAGTTACTTCTCCTTCTAAAAGAACTACTATCATTTGCTAACTTTATTACAACTATTCAGATAGTAGGTATGTAACATTTCATGTAAAAGGTAATGAATTATTTTTTTAAAAACTTGTCTTCAAAGGACAATCCTATTGTCTAGTCATGTCATTTATCTAAATAATGAAACTTATGGTGACTAGTTTATCATAAAAACAAGATAAATGAAGGGTTGGAAGTAGTTACCTTCCAAACTTTTTTAAATACTTTCAAAGATAAATAATATAGTTTATTGGGTCTATAGGCCTTCAACATATATTATCTTCCTTCAACAATGTTTGTAAACCATATGTGGTTATCTCCTATTGTCTACATTGTTTACATAATTTCTATAGTTATCTCCTACCATTTGCAGCCTTTATAGACCTTTTGTGGCTACTACCTATCATCTATAGTAGCTTCCTTTATCATGTAGACTTCAACTTTCAAGTTTACCACATTCTTATATTATCATTCATTGGTAGTAATCGTCTTGTGGTAACATGATGTTTTCTAATCTAAAAATTATAACAAATAATACATTATGAATACTCTTGTAAAAGAAACTAATAACTACTACATATAATATAAGAAAACAATATGCAAACTTCAAATGTATTAACTTTTCTCACTTTCTACCACACTCCAAATAGAAGAAAACAACAACAAAATAATATGTTACTATCTCAACCATTTTCCATTACAATAATCAAAATACAACTCGACTCCATATGCTCCTCCTCTCATTCATGTTCCACACACCTCTTCACAAGAAAATCATTTCATGGCAAAAGCTTCCAATTAGAATATACTAAAAGCCCCATGGAATATAATTAGATAGGATGATTTTGAAGTCCTCTTTTTCCCTTTCTAATCCTCCTCCTCCCAAAACCACACAAGGCCTATATTACTCCCATGAAAATAGGTCCTTATCATAATCTTTCTTAAAAATCTTCTAAGTGATTAATATATTACAACTAACCACTCATGTTTACATGACTAATTAATCCCATTAGCTTCATCTTTTAGGTAAAGGATGGTAAGTCTACGATTAATAATTAACTAATTACTTATAAGATGTCACATTAGTTGAAGGAATTATACCCTTAACAAGAGGATATGTATTTTAATAAAGATTATTAAGGAAATATGCAAATGTGTGAGCATGAATGTGGTGGATACATATTTCATCCCACTAACCTTGATTGGACATAATATAACATTGAATGTCATGTTTAGCGTGTAATTCTATACTTGTTAATTTTTTTAAATTTTTGCAATCACTACAACAAAATGCATGTCAGTTTACTTTGGGTTTCATTAGATTTTGAATGAATTTGGACACTTTTACCATGGTGAAATTAGTCAACCCCCTAATGAACAATGACCAGTTGCTATGGACAATGAATTGTTTCACTAATACTTAGTGAAATAAAGCTACTCTTAAATGAAATACAAATTTATCAAGCCATTAATTTGCTAGCTAATTAACTAAGCAACATGGAAATTAATTAAATTTAAATTATTTAATATATAATATTACTAATAATTTCATGATTTTCAACCTATGAATTATTGACACATGTCACTATCTAAGCTAGGTTAAAACCTAACCTATGTACGTAGGCCATGTAATCAATTTAAAGATTTGCTCTAGGGAACTATATAGGAAAATATTCAATCAATTTACCATTGTTGACCATGCACACACCACTTGTGAAGTTTAATCCTTTGACCTTTAAAATGGAGGCACACACTCTTACCATCAAACCACCCCACTTGTTGTGACAATATGTTACATTGCATTTTATTTATCAAATACTTCATTTTAAACATTACAAAAACATAAACTTTGACAATTCATAAATTATTAAGATTTTGTTAAAATGAAATGATTCAAATTTAATTTTTTTAAAAATACAATAATGTACAACATACATTTATTTCTTTTTCAAAATGTAAAATCATTTGAACAATTTTTTTTTTGAATATCATTATTCAATAACATTTCAATAACCATTCTTTTGGGGGAAAAAAATGTTTAATAAATGGATAAGTTTTTGTTAATATAATAATATTACCTATGTTAAGCTACTTTCAACTATTATAGGGTTACTTTTCATTAATCAAAATTATTTCACCATACATTATTTACAGGTATTTTACAACCATTTAAATTTATTTCACCTTAGGTTATTTTTTACTATTGTAAATTATTTCATTTTATGTTACTTGCAACTATTATAAATATTTGTAATTATTCTAAAATTATTTCATTTTATGTTATTTGTTACTATGAGATTATTGAAGGTTATTTCACCTTATGTTATTATTGACAATTCTAGGCTATTGTAGGTTATTTCACTTTAAATTATGTTTATTTATTGTAAATTTTTTCACCTTAAATTATTTTTGTCAATTCTAAATAATTTTAATATATGTTTATGGGTTGTTATTGGTTGTTCTTTTATCGGGGCTATTAGTGGCTATTAATGGTTATTTTATTAATGGCTATTAATAGTTATTTTATTGGTGGCTATTAATGGTTATTTTATTAATGGCTATTAGTAATTATTTTATTAGTGGCTATTAATGGATATTGATGATTAAATTACCATAGGTTGTTAATGGTTATTGGTGGATATTGGTGGTTATTAATATTTATTGTATTATTGAATATTGGCGGCTATTTTACTAATGGTTTTTGGTGGTTAAATTACCATAGGCTATTGGTGGTTATCTTATCGGTGGTTATTGGTGACTATTACATTATAGGCCATTGCAGGTTATTTTATTGGTGGTTATTAATGGTTATTTTATTAATGGATATTGGTGGTTATTATAGGTTATATTATGACTATTAATGATTATTGTATTATAAATTATTGTCGATTATTTTATGTCATATTATGATTATTGGTGATTATTTTATTATAAGTTATTGTTGGATATTCTATGTTATATTATCATATGCTATTAGTATTTATTCTATTATAGGTTATTTTAAATTATTTTAAGTTATTATACTTAAGATTAAAATAATTTATAATAACATAAAGTACACTGACCTTGAATAACTTAAAGTATAACTTGAAATAACATATATTAATTTAAAATAAAATAACCTAAGATATAACCTAAGGTTAATTGAATAATTTAATTTAAAATAACTTAAAATTTCTAATAAGCTAACTAGGATACCTTAAAGTAGAATAATGTATAATAATTTATGATATAATAATTTATAATATCGTAAGGTATAACTTAGAATAATTAAAGTGGCCTAAAATTACATAGGGTGTATCATAAAATAGCATATATAAAATATTTAAAACAACATTGAAATAAACCGTTTTACTACAATAAATTATAATAGTGAATTATGGTAACTAATAATGAAACACAATGTTTACATAGTGATATTATAATGAAATAACTTTAACTAGGGTGAAATCACTAAAATGCAATGAACTTATTTCATTTTTAAAGTCCCATAGTGATTTAGGTTAATGAACTACGCTTTGTTTTTATAGTAGTGAATTGTCTTATTTTACTACATGGTGGCAACACAACAACGTTGTCATTTTGAATCACAACCATTGAAACAAAATTGTCATCATTAGAAAATTTAGTTACACAAGTTTTTAAAACTTGTAATGAATATGTCATGTGTCTCCAAAAGTTGAATTGCACCATTTTTAAGTTTATGAAACAAATGTAAGTTAACCAAATGGCTGCAAGAAGTTTAGGGGTGAAAGTTTTTATCATAGTAGACGTGACTAATCTAATGGACACGGTGGATAACACAAATTTTCATGTTTGCAAAAGTAAGAGTTTGGCCTTGGAAATTGATGTTAGCAATGCACTAAACAAAGCACTAACATTAGGAGGTTGAAATAATGGTGAAACGCAACTTGATTGGAAAAATCTACAAGTTGATACTCAACCACTTCAACTTGTTGGAACCTTTAATGGCAAAACCCTACTTGATCAACCAATAAAAGTCCCCAACAAGATTAATTGTGAATGTGTTGTAACTTTGACAATGTTGTTATATATGGTTTTTTCATAAAAAAACCCAATTAAGTAGGGTTGTTATTAGAATTACAATTTTTTCATTATTGCACAAGTGTTGATGTGTATATGCCTTTGGATTCTATTTGATATAAGGCCTTAAGGTGAACACAAGGAACAATATTGAAGTACTTATGATAAAAACATTAAGGCCTAACTTGGTACCTTCAAACATATAGAATTTTTATGCCCTAGGACACTATTCATTTCTTATTTGGGTTAAAGTTTATTTTGATGAGTACACATTGAACAATTTATTGGTTGTGTAATGTAGGTGCAAGGTGTGATGACATGAACAACCATTTAGGTATGTAAATTTAAAATGCATTATTTACCGAAGCCCACAACTTTTTTCCATGTACATAGATGATTGGCCATGCACAACATATTGTGTAAACATGGCAATTTCAAACAATTTTCATGAATTAACAATCTAAATTTATTCTTGTTGGTTATTGTAGCAATTTTATTAAGTCAAATGTGCCACTTGGAGTATAGATAAATAATGGAAATTATGGTGTTGGTGATTCACTTAAGGCAATGAAGTTGAAGTTGTCACACATTTGACCTTAGAGAAAAAAATTGCCTCTAATCCAAATAATCAAGTATTTACTATACAAACTTGACACAATATATTAATAAATCAAACCTCCAGTAGAACCCCCCCCCCAATTTTTAACCAAAAGTTTTCAACTACATGACATTTGCAACTATGTTTCAACTGGATTTTTTTAAAAATTAAATAAAATTATGGCAATTACCAATTAAGTTGATTCATTTACTATATTGGTATATAGTTGAAAGCATTTTTCAACTACATGGTCATTTGCCGAATATTCTTAACATCAACAATGTTTCGAAGTTTAACTTCCAACTATGTTAATAGACAATGTGAAGCATGTTTCAACTAAGGGGTCATTTTTGAAATATTCTTGACATTTAAGGTTTTTTAGTTGGCACACAATCAAGACATTGACTAATGTTCAACTATTTTTTATGATAAAATGTATGGATGATAAAATGTACTAGAGGATGGATGAAATACAATCTTGTTTGCAACTATCTTTTTCAATTATGTTAAACAACTAATAGGTAACTTTAATTTTATACATATAATATTGCAATATTATTTAAAATTATGATAACATTAAATTACATGTAAATTTTATTTGTATAAATGAATGGTTTTTTTGTGCATATAGATATTAAACTTTAATTTCAAAATAAAATTTAAAAATTCTAATAATATGTTAGTACTAATGTTTATGTTTAATACACATGTAATTTATTGTTTCTATGTAGATCATTACAACATATCAAGTAATGATACATAATTAATAATATTGTGCAACTATAACATTTATTCATTTTTATACACATGATACCTTAATATTTGTTTAAAATTATGATAAAAACTCATTAAACATTAATCTATGCCATTGGCCCAAGTTGGAATGCATTCAATTGAATTTTCCTTCCAAGTTTTTTTTTGCAATTTTTTTGAATTTCCAACAACAATACGTACCCACCAAAAATTCAATAATATTGTTCACATTTTAGGTCTCAAAATTACGAAATCAACTTTATTAAATCAAACTTGGTGAAAGCTTTCCAACAATACCAATAACACCCCCAAATTCCAATATAGTTTTCAATCTTGGTTTTTAAAAAATTAAATGAAAAAATGGTTCAATAATCAATAGATTCCACATTGTAGCTCCAAACGTTCTAAACTAAGTTGTTGCACCCATATTCATTGAAATTTTTTTGATGATAAGTTCCATAACATAACCTAGGACACTGTGATTTGAGAGATATCATTATGACAAAACAAAACAAACTACCTTCCTTCATGGATAAATAAGGTAACATGTGTTGTTGGCTCCAAATGTGAACACACTAAACTCATTTTCCTTTCTAAACCCAATTTGTTGTAATTTGTTTGAATTTTCAACAACAAATTTCATTCAAAATTCAATATCTTCCATACCTTAAGTATGAAAATTATTAAATAAATTTCATTAAATCTAACTCAACAATTAATTTCCAACAACACCAAGTACACCTTTGGATTTGAGTAAAATTTTATTTATGATTTTATTAATGTTTATTAAGAAAATGGTTCAACAATCAATAACCTTTGCATTGTAGCTCCAAAACTTCTCAACCCAAATCAGTGCACCCCTATTCATTGTTGGGTTTTCAAGGATATCAATAGCATTATATGAAATAATTTAGTTTGGAAAATTTCAACATAATATAATAAAACAAAACAAGCTATCTACCTTCATTAATAGATTAAATTATGTGTAAATTATCTTTATATAAAATGAATGGTTGTGTATGATGCAAATATTTTTTGTGCACACAAATAATAAAATTTGATTGAAGGAAATTTAAGGAAATTCTGAAATATAAAATTGTGATAATGTGCATGTTCAATACATCTAATTATTATTTATATGTAAATTGGCTTTAAATTTACAACGTATCAAATAATGATACATAATTAATATATTTTTGTGGAGCTCTAATGTTTATTAATCTTTATAGACATGATATTTCAATATTTTCTTTAAATTGCAATAAAAATAAATTAAACATTAAACTACATGTAAACTCTATTTGTGCAAATCAATGCTTATGTATGATGCAAATATTTTTTGTGCATCTAAATATTAAATTTTAATTTCAAAATAAAATTTAGGAAAATTTTGAAATATGAGTTTGTAATAATGTGAGTTTAATATATATAAATTATTATTTATTTGTAAATCAAATGTTAATTTACAAAAAATCAAGTAATGATACATAATTCATAATTTTGTGGAAGTTTAATGTTTATTCATTTTTATATGTATGATGTCTTAATATATTTTTTGAATTACAATAAGCATTCATTAATTATTAAGGTACACATAAGTGTTTTTTGTATACATGAATGATAACATGTACGATGAATTTTTTTGTGCATATAAATATTACACTTTAATTTGAAAACAAACTTTTAAAAAATTCTAAGATATAAGTCAACTTAATAATGTGTATGTTCAATACATGTATAATTTATAATTTATACATAAATTCAATTTTAGTTTACAACATATCAAGTAAGGATATTTAAATAATATTTGAATATGTTCAATACATGTGTAATTTATTATTTCCATGTAAATTCAATTTTAGTTTACAACCTATCATGTAATGATACATAATTAATATTCAAATTTTCACTATTAGTTCCAATAATTTATGTATTTATTAGAATTTCTCATTTATTTATTCATGATTAAATTATAATAATGTTTAGAATAATTAGTAAAGATACTTTATAAATTATCATATAATTTCAGAAATTATTTTTATTTAAAACCATTATACTATGATTTTTTTCTTATTTAATATTTATTATACTAGGTCATTTAATAGTTCCAACAAGGAAGATAAAAAAATAACTAAAAATAGTTAAATAACTAACCTAACCTAATTACTAGCTACAATATTATTATTATTATTATTGTAATTATAGTCAATTATTAATTATCAGAACATTATAATAATTACTATAATTAAAATATCGTTTAAGATTATTATTGAATGTTTATAATTGAATTAATTATTTTTTTATGACATTTTAATAAAAAAATTATTAAAAAGTCTAATTTTCAAAATATTTAATGATAATTATATATTTGATAAATATATATTAATTATTTAAAAATAATCACCATATTATTTAATAAATGATGATAATATTTTTAATTATTTAATTATACAAATATATAATTAAAAATAATTGATGAATAATTTTTATAAATAATTAAAGTAAGTAGTTAGACCTAAGCTAGGTAGATTATTAGTTTAGGTCTAGGCCTAACGAAGCTTAGATTAACTTGTACAACTAGATTACAACTATTTGAATTGCAATTAAGTTGCAACTAGGTTACAACTAGGGTAGACATCAAATGGTACTCTATCACCAAACACTTTTAAGTTTTCTCCCATTTCAACACCAAATTGCATGTTTTTTTATGTCATTGGAAGCACAAAACAGAAAGCTACAAATGTTATTTGAAACTCAAAAACAAAAGAACAAAACAAATAACGCATGAAGAGAAATAATGATATTTTGTCTCTAGGCCCCCTTTACTTCCAACAATTATATTTTGTTCATTTTTCATTCATTTTGAACGATTTCAACGGCTACAAATGCACTATTTCAAAATCTAGAAAACTTGTTTAAAGTGATTTTTTTAAAAATAAAATAGTTGAAGAGCTTAAGCTTCAAAATCATATGGAACATTTATGAAAAATTCCAAAGCATAACCCTCTTCATTTTGAAAGGGCATATCTTGTTCATGTTTTGTTAAATTGTAATTTTTAATATATTTGGATACACCAAGTGGAGGACTACAAAATTAATCTAAGTTTCAAAAGGAACAAACCATGGACAAGAGAGTTATAATGATCCAATGTTGTTAAGTGTTCGGTGATAGGTGTGTTTACCCTAGGTCACAACTAAAATCTTTATCCCATATTGTTTGGTTTCCATTCCATAAATCCAAACTATATATATAAAGGAGTGCACTAGGATTGTTGGAGAACATAATGAACATGAAAATCTAATAGCCATTTGGGATGAGCCAATAAAAAAGGTTCAACCTTAAAGGTTAAACCAAATGAAATAGGATTTTATTTATTAATTGGCATGTGGTTTAAGTCTAGGCCTAACATAGGTGCCTAGATCTAGCCCTAACTTAAGCCTAAATTAAATGGCCTATGTTTAGGTTTAATCTAGGTGCCTAGGTTTAGACTTAACCTATGTTTAAACACCATGTAGCCTAAACTATTAATGTGGATGTGCCACATGCCATTTAATTATTTATTGACAAAATAATTTGTGAATGTGCCACTTGTCATTTAACTATTCATTGACACACATTTTATGAATGTGCCACATGTCAACATTATGAGTGTGCCATGTGTCACCAAACCACTAGCCAAATGTTCAATTTACATAATTGCAACATAGTTTAAATGTTCAACTTACATAGTTACAACTTAGTTGAAATTGTAATTATATTTTTGGCTGATGTCATACTTAGGTAGCGGATGAAGTTCATCATTTAATCGAATGTAGTTGACAACATACCTCGACTATATTGGTAAAACAATTTTCAACTAAATTGGCAAGCAATGGCATGTAGTGGTTATTGTTGTGGTGTTGACATGTGGCATACATTTTCAACTGTAATTTCATTCTTGACTTGTACTTTTCAACATTATTAATTAACAATTGCAAAAAATATTTCCTAATTGCAAAAAAAAAATTACAACTATATGTGTAGTTTTCAACTTTGTTTATAATTGAACAATAGTTGAAAATGTAGTTGCAAAAAAGGGGATTTTTTAATAGTAACCCAAAACCTAGTTTCATTTTATGCTTATGTGTCATGTACTCAAACGAAAAAATGTTATATGTCTAATGTACATATGTTTGGGTCCATGTGGGTGGAAAGGCAAGAAGTTGAAAAAAGTGGTGAGGGCAAAATCCCCCATGTTTAAATCTCAAGGAGGTGTAGTAGCATCGTAATATTCATGCATGGAAGTCCTAATCTTGTGCAAGGTGAATCAGACATGTATAGATATTGTATCTAATTTATATTATGTTAAAGATGCAATTTAATTAATGTGTTTTCACATTAAATAACCTAATTCCAATTCAATATTACTATTGATGGCTACAACTTGTTCAATATGCCATAGGTGAAATGATTTTCTTACTGCATAAGTGCACCCTTGCAACAAGTGTAATAGTTTTTGAGTTCCAAGGGATTTGTTTCATGAGGCTATCATAGTAGACATGGTGTGTACAAAATGAAAGTGTGTGGACTGATGTTTCCATATTTACCTTTGCCCTTCCCAAACTATAATAACAAGCTTGCACAACTACCATTGAAGTATATGCAAAGTCAATTTACTTTATGAGAAAGTATTATGATGTGAAAATCTATTTAGTTACTTGTCTTTTACAATTGTTATGGTTGGAAGTGGTGGAACATCTTGTAACTTCTTGGTTGCAATGCTCCATAATATGTGAAAATTTTGAAACCTTCTCATGTTGTTTAGTGTTTTATTTTGGTTCAATCATTTGCAAATGCTTAATTATTTTTTCTTTAGCACTAGCATGCAATTATAGCCTTACATCATTTAGTAATATGTAGTGGCATGCATGTCCTATGTAATTATCATGCAACTAGATTAATAGCACATGTAGTGGCAAATACAACTTTATATTTAACTACATACTCATATGCAACTATTATGTAACAAATATAGTTAGATGGGTAGTGGCATTAACAACTCAATTTACAACTACCATAGTCATAAATACCAAGGGTAGTTCTTTATATTTTAGAAAACTTTTAAGTGAAGTTTTGAATTTTAAAAAGAAAATCAAGTACATCCAAGTTAAGGTCAATTTTCTTTAATATCTATATGTGGGGTTATTAGGTATCAAGGTTTAAGTTTTTTAAAAAGGGGTAGGTCTAGGTAACAATTAGCATTTAGGGATTATTTTGTCAAAAAAAAATTGGTCATTGCAATTACAAAACAAATACTTGAAAGAAATGCATTAAATTTGTTTGAAAATAAATGGAATTAAATCTAACTTGCAACAATTATGTATTTTATGCCCATTCATTATGCACATTTGCAACAATTTATTTCTTCAAAAAATGGGCTTTTGGGCATTTAATATTGGATAGACCATTAAACAAACGATCAATTTAATTGAACAAACATATGATTCGAATAATACAAACGATAATTTAATCCTTAATGCACATGAAATTTAATAACAAAATGGACTAGACATACTTCCAATCACATAAAATCAACTTTATTTACTTTAAAATCCAAGGATAAATGCAACCACAAGTAAACACAATCAAAAAATGGCCTTAAAATATAGGGACAAATCCAACTAGAAAGTGAACATAATCAACAACTGACCTTAAAAATTAAGGACAAATCTAGCCACAAATGAACACATATGACTTGCAAAATATAACAACATTGATCTCCTAAAGCTATGAACATGTTCAAAAACACTTACAAAAAGACAACAATTGCAGCATGTATGAACAATAGGATTCACAAAAGGTTTCAAGTTTCAACCATCCACATATCAATCTAAAACATAATTAATACAAAAGACCTCACAACTTCTAGCCTTAAATGAACCCACATTGAAGACCATAAGGCCATTCCTAGGTTCAATCCATTTCATCGTAAGAAATTCAATAACAAATGTGAGGTAAGGAAATACCATGTGTTATAACACAAAACATGTATTCAACCCTTAACTTTAATGTTACAAATGCACCAAAGAAAAACATAATTAGAATTCTTGTTCAAGAAAAATGTTTACCAAAAAAAAAAAACATTAAAAAAAAGAAAAAAATTGAATGTGAAACCAAATGAAATCAAATTTTGAATCTTCTTCAAAGAAATCTTGTTATTCAATTAATTTGTTGTGTTCTTCAATTGTAGCAAAATCCCTTTCCAAAAATTAAGCCATGGTTTTAAGCCCCACATGTCCATTGCATCCAACATGAGCATCACTAAGCCAATTATTAATGATGAGAATGAGTCAATTTAAATTTTCAATCCCAAGCTTAGATCATATCACATTAGTGATGACCCTTTGCAACATTGAAAACCTATTTTATTTCAATTTTTGATCCCATAATGTTAAATATTTGACGAGAAAGAGCCATGGGAAATTGCAAAACATGTTTTGCCCACCAAATTATAAGGTTTTCAATTTCAATTGGTCACACTACCAATATAATTACAACTCATTCTTCAATGTGGACACGATTGCATCATCATTTGATATAATCTACCCAAAAAACAAGTCATCAAATTCAATTACTATGAGTTGATCTACCGATGTTCGCCTAACAAGGTTTTAATGAAAAAACACCCATAAAAAAATATGGCACACAATATTAATGTCATAATCTATCACAATTTGAATGGCATGTGCATTGCCCACAGCATCATGTATAACCTTCATGTTTTTAAAGTGGGGTTGAACATGATAGCCAACATGTTATAGGTTTTGGCTTGATTATAAGTTAAAGCAAATGCCAAAAATGGGGGAAAAATATTGATGACTTGCATCATCATCCTTAACTTGAATTCCTACAACTTTGAATCAAAGTCCCCACAAATTAATGGTTGGTTTAAAGCTTGGACCTTAGCCACATTAGCTTGCATGGCAATGTATAAGGTGAAGGCAAAATCAAATGCATATGATAACAACCAATAACCATCACTTTGATTTAGGACACAAAGTTTCACAATGAGTGTATTTATAATGGTTTGAATAATAGCACATTTGAAATATTGGCATTCTAAAATATAATTAATAGATTGTTGTCATCCGTAACAAATGGGGATAACATTACAATACTATAATTTCTTCAATATAATAGGATGACTTAATAAACAAACTATTTTTTCACCAAAATTATTGACATTTTGGCAAGCAATCTTGCAACAATATAAGATTATTTCCATTCATGCCGCCCCTTACCACATTGTTTTGTCCAAGTAATGGTCTTTTGCAACAAGGATTAAATGTTTTTCAAAACTCACCTCTAAAAATCCAACATAAATTTTATTATTGTTAGTAGCATATTGGACCACCTTTGACATGTCATGCCCAAAACATGACCCTACAAATGGGCATGTTAGCTAAAAGGCAAAACAATAAACAATAGAAGTCAATACATAAGTCAAAATGTTTAAATTAAACCCTAAACTATGTAAGAAGGGGACATGTTTTGTAATAATGTTCCTTAGTTTTTTCCACCATAATTGGGAACACTTCAATCACCATTTGGTAATGAGATGAAAATTGTAAATGCCCACATTGTTGCAAAACCAAATGCCACATCCATGGATTTTCAACAAAAGACAAATATCGATAACCCTTTGTAACATATAAAACAAAATGTGCCAAAAATGCTTGTTATAAAAGATTTGATTTGTGGTAAGGCCGTTGGCTGCTAAAAAAATATGTGATTTGAAAAGGGGGAACAATTTTCCTCTTCTTTGTCCATTGTCTTCATTAAGTTGGGTTTCTACAACCTTCTACAACAAAAACAAACCCCACTTCTTGTACAAATTTGGATGTTCATGACAAACATGTTTTTTTCAAAGCACTTATGCCATGGTTTTTGTTGTAACTCACAATCCTTTTGTGTTTTCTTGCACATCAATGAGTTCTAATTGAGTAAGGTCACAAACAAAACACCACATTCTGTGGGTTACAAATGTTCATTGCTACACCATTATTCACCACAAAAAAACCCAATAGGTTTATGATCAATGACTAGGAGACCACAAATTTTGGTTGGCTCCAACTTTGGAAGTAAACTTTCACAAGTTGCATCTAGGTCAACATTTGATGTGTCTCATGATCTAAGTTCAATTTCAGATTGAGACATAAAATCAATGTCATTTTCTTGATCACATGAAACTATTATTGTTACAAGTTGTGTGGCATTTGAAATAACTACTAGACATGTTCTATGGCACTTGTGGATGCCATTGATGTAAACATCTTTATAATTGTTTTATCAATTGTTATTTGCAAAAAAAGGACATAGAGCTTATAGAACTCAATAACATCCTATCCATCACCAAGGGTTACTCCAAAAGCAATTGCTAATGGTGAAAAACTTGCTAATGTAACAAGTAACAAATTCATGAAAGAAAGAAAAAAATGATACCAATAAAAATTATCTGCAAGTTGCAACATGCAATGCCCCTCATGATGGCAAAAACCTTGCCAATGCAATCAACTAATGTTAAAAAAAAGGTGATGGAGAGAAAAAAACTTACTTACAAACATCTACAACACACAACGACGATGAATAGATTATCATTGTGATGACCACCATGACAACACCACAACAACTAAAATGTTCTGCTATAAGTTGTAGGCACATGATCACCATCATGATGACCATGATGAAAACACCACGACAACTTTGATGTTATGTTGTAAGCTATAACACATAAGACCTTTGTGATGACTAGTTCTAATGATTTATTGCAAGTTACAACACACAAGACCTTTGGATTGACCATGAAGATGACACCAAAACAATTGATGTTTTGTAGCCCACAACTATTACAATGGCAAAAAGTAGAAACTAAAAAACTAAAAACCTAACCTAATGTAAAAATTGAATGAAAGATTTTTTTTTAAAAATAAAATTATTTACCTATGATCAATTGTAGCACATGATAACCACCATGATGAACATGATGACGACACTTGATGTAATATTGTAGCAAAAAAGAAGGTGCGACACAACCACTAGTGGGATGATCACCATGATGATGCCCGTTAGTTTATTACATAACAAAATTTTGTGGTGTTACAATTTGAAATTTGGCACGAGTCTAAGGAGAAAGAAAACTTACCTTTAAGCAAAATCATGACCATTGTGATTATCAATATGATAACACCAACATTCTACAACAACAAGTTCAATAGTAGAAACTTCAACAACATGCTTAATTAGTAGCCAAACCTTAATAACAAGCTCAATAACAAAAACTTCAATAATAATAAATAATATAAAAAGTTGACAAAGGTTAATAATTGAAAGATACTTACCTAGTTAGAACAAAAAACTTGGTAATGGCAATGTGACAAAAACCTTAACAATGTAGCAAACTAGTAACCACCACAAACATAAACAATGTCAATGGAATGTAATATGCAACAAAAGGAATAATAGGGCTAGGAAAAAATAAATGAACATTGTCACATGAAAGAGAAAGTTTGCTGTCTAGGGAGTGATGGAAGGTGACATGCAACGTTCAAAAGGAACCAAAACCCTAAACCTAATTTAGGCTGGGAAAACACCCACCGGTGTAGGGTCTTATGTAAGGTTTTGGAAATGACAACCATTCACTTTTAGGGTTGAACCTATATCTTAAAATACGATGGGTCTTAAGATAAGGTTCTTGTTTGGGTATTCAAATAAAAATCAAGGTCAAGGTAAAGTTCGTATAATTAGAACCACTAGTTATTACCCATATATCTAAAAAACCACCCAACATTAGTGGATACAATTACATCCTGAATCTTAAATGCATTTTGAAGATGCCATATGGTAATAAATTATTTAATTATGTGGTGAAAAAATTCCGATCAATTTGTTTTGTGATGTGTACAAATGTAATGATATGTGGCATTTGTTGATAGAAAACTCATAATTCATCTAGCAAATGGTATGTTGACATGTGGCAACAATTTTAAAAAATAAATAAAATTTTGAATTATTTCAACATGTGGTATGTTGCCAGATGTAATTTAATGAATGTGCATTGTGCACCTATTGTTGCATTAATAGAATTCACGTTGTTTGAAACTCATCATTATGCAATTGCATGTAATTAGGTGTCATTTGCAAAATTGGTATTGTGTAATTTTTGAGCCATATGGTTGCATGTGCAACTAACATGCAACTACTAATGTACAAAATGGACATGTGTTATAAAAATCATGGCCTAAGCTAATACATAACTACATTAACACATTCAATATATCTACCTAAGTTATGTAAGGTAATTTTATACCTTTAGTGCTAAAGCTAAACCAATGCTAACTAATGTTACCCAATGGAAAACAATGATTAAACCTAGGTTAAATTCAAATTAATCAAGGTTAAACTAAAGTTAAACCTTGATTAAACTAACCATTTAGAAGGTTAAATTAATTATGGATAAACTAAACATGGCTAATTAACTAATTAATTTAACTTTTAAAATATTTTAACCATGGATAATTAAACCAAAATTAATTTAGCCAAAATAATTATTATACTTATAATTGGTTACTAATGAAAATTATTTTTATTAAATAATTAATATATTTTAATTAATTAATTAATTAATTATATTAATTATACTTGCACACCAATGGTGGGGTAAGTTACACTAATTAGTAAGTTACATTAATTAACCTAGTATTACATATTATTACTTATTAATAAATACTAATATTTGAATATTTATTATCATTACCAATTTTCAATATTTTTTCAATAAATATAATTATAATTTGAACTATGTTATTAATTATGGTAATATATTTATGGCTAGTAAGCTATATTAATTTGTTTATAAGTATTTTAGCCTAAGCTGATTACTAACATAAATTAACTATTAACTTAAATTAGGTATTAAAATTATAAAATTATTGATTATTAATTATTATTCCAATGATGATGATTTCATCAAAGCTAGATTAGGTGGGATGGGCTACATCTATAAGTTGTACCAAAAAAAAAATTCCAAACTACAAATTTATTAGAGGTCGATTCCAAATGGGAATTTTTTTAAATAATTTTTTTACAAATTGTAATGTTTCAAAATGTCCTTATGGATCCTAAGATATCAAAAGATAAACAATTTTTTTTTTCTTCAATGCCTTTTGGAATCTTTGTGTCCTTTCCAAAAACAAAAAGAAATTGTGTGTTTCTCCAATTTCATACACATGTTTACATGCAATTTCATACAAATGTGAATATTTGTTATTTCATTTGAATATGTGTTGTTCCATTTGAATATGTTGAGATTATTTCAAGAGATTAACATGTTTTTTTTTCTTTGAAATTAAGTTAATTTCCAATAAAAACTTCTCCTTTAAATATTTTATCCAAGGATTTAATCCCCACTTGCTTAGTTTATTTAATGTTTATCCACCTTAATTGCTTCCAAAATTTCAATGAATTTAAAATAGGGGTGGTTTATTAAATTTCCCCTTGGATGATAATTGGGTGGTATTTGTAAAAAATTGAATCCTATGTATATCTAAAAATAACAAAGTTTTCAAATGTAAACCTTTATTTCTGTTTTGTCATTTCATCATCATTGGTAGTGCGTAGCAACATGGAGCCCAAGTAGGTAATCATAGTTATTAAAATTTAGTTATGTTTATTTATATTATTAACCAATTAATAATATTATCAACACATTATATTATTATTAACTATTTAATTATATTAGTTATAATATGATTAACTTTGCTAGTAGGTAAACTATATTAATATGGCATAGGTAGCATGTAATATTTGCATGTAGGTTGCAACTACATTGGTTGCACTTACAATTGAATTTTTTATCCCATATCTTTTGCCTTGGTTTCCAAATGTGCACACTATATAAGTAAGGTTAAGTTAACTAAGTAGGTTTAAAATAATTTAATTTTGTGTTTGGGTTTAGCCTCTAGGGTTGAACTTCTTTCACTTGCTCATCCCAAATGTTCAATATTCTTATAACCTACCTATGGCCTACTTACTGAATTAATTAAAAAATAATAATCAATGGGCTTAAACATTTTCCATGTGTCACCATATAATTGGCCTTCACAAATGGAAATGTGTCAAAATCCCATCCACAATTTTTATTGGATGGCCAAGATGTCATTAATTTATTAATTAATGATGAATATTGAAATAAGGTTCGAATGCCACATGTCACCATAGGCAACCCTTGGAGAATAATATAAATCTATAAAATATAAATTCATACCATATATATTATCTATTTACATATTGTCATATGCAACCACTAGTTGTGTGTAATTTCTCTTATGCAACTACGGGGTCTAGTAGTTGCATGTATCACATGCAACTAAAAATGAATTACATATGACAATTCCAAAATGATATTTTTATTCTAATGTTGGATAATATAAATTTAATGGCCACAATTGTTGATAATATTACCATGTGGTGAAATCACAAATCATAAATCAATGTATACATGGCATCATGTGATTACTTAAATGATAGTCACACAAGTAGTCACAATGTGTAGTTGCAAATATAGTTGCAAGTGTAGTTTCCACATTATATTTAAATCATCCATGGCAATGGATGCAAAAAAAATTGTAATTGCAACCATATGCAACTACTTGTTTGACCAGCTATGCATGTGGTGTCTTATACAACTAATGTCTTATGGCACTTTATCCAAGGTGATCACAAAATATCTTGTCACATGTGTACATTATGATTAAATTATAATTGCAAAAATATTATTTAATTCTTAAATTTCTTTTAATGCTAGCACGGGTGTCACATTACATATCCTAGGCCTAGGTGCCACATGGCATGACTTAACAAAAGTGCCATGTGGCCTATCCTAGCCTAGGTGGCACACAACTTAATCTAACTTAAGTGCCACGTGGTTTATCTTAAGCTAAGTGCCATTGGGCTAAGCTAGCCTAGGTGCCACATTGGCATAACTTAACATAGGTGTTATGTAGGTTACCTAAGGTGATCATAGGTGTCACATATTGTCCATTGATGATTCATTTACATAATAGGGTAGGTATATAGGGAGGTAAGTAATTTAGCCTAGGTACCAAAATAGTTGTAAAATTATTGCTTCAACAATCATCATATAACATAGGACAACGCATGAACATGTATAATAGAACATTCAAAACATATGTTGCCTATAACTAGTTGTTAGTTACAACTTGTCATTTTGTTACTAAGGAATTTTTGGTTGCAAATGTCGCTTATAATTAAAAAATAATTGCAAAAGCCAATTGTATATCCATAATTTTCTTTTAATGTAGTAGCCAACGTACCTAACATAGCCCCCTAAGCATGTTCACATAGGTCACAAATATAAAGAATTGAACCTATCACCTTCATAACGATAAGTTAAGTTTTTAACCAATGGACCATGCTTTCATAAGGTGATAATTTTTTTCAATTTTTTGTTATTTAACATGTTATTTTTGTACACCACTTATGTAGGTAAGTAGGAATGTTAGGTAATTAATAGGTAACTTGGAGGTATATAGGTAGGATGTAGGATGTTAGATAGGAGGTAAAAAATAGGAAGTAGGTAGGTAGGGAGTTTGGCTGGTGGTTGGGTGGGTAGGTTGTTATAGGATGGTAGGTAGGAGGTAGGATGGTAATTGTAGGTAGGAAATATGTAGGTAATAGGATTGTATGTAAGTGTGTAGCCTAATTACTTACTTAGCCTCAATTAAGCACTAGCAATAAGGCTTATTAGCTAACATTGGGTTTATTTGACTATAAAACATTAGTCATCTTGAGTAAGGATGTCATTTTTTTGGGTCCATTTGATTAAATGTTTCACTTGATTAAAGCCCATTGAATATTTTGATCAAGGTGGTCAATTTTTTGTTCAACTTGATTAGATGTTCAATTTGATAAATAATAAAAAAATCACTTTAATTAAGTTGGTCAAAAATACACATCCCATTATAGCCTTGAGCCTTTAGTCAAAATGTACATGTCCATTAGTCAAAATATATTAGTTAATAAACTTGAAATGTTTCAAAAACCATGAATATTGGTAGTGGTATCTAAATTTGGGGTTGGCCATGAACCTATCCACATGACTTGTTTATTTTTCTTTCATTCCATAGTTTGGTTGGTGTTTTTCTGTCCATTATTGTGCATCTTCATGTAATTGTGAATATTAATGTTGGGCTAGTACAAAAAAATTGTGAGAACCAACTAGGGGTTCAAATTAAGTTTCACAATGAACACTAGTGAATATCATATCACTATTATGATATCCTAACCATCGATTGTAATTGGAGTGAAAACCAAGACTTTGAAAACCATGCATTCCATGTATTTTTAAAATATTGATGCATGAGCATGGTAATGGAAGATGCCTATGGCATGTTTTTAGAGTATATTATTTATTATAGGTAGTAAGAGTTTTTTGGTATGCTTCTAAAGGATTTTGAAGGAATCCAATGTTTTTAGATTTTAGGTTTAAAGTAGTATGGCACTTGTTGCTCAATGCCCATCTTTAATGGAAAGGTAAAACTTATTTTCATATAGATAAAAAAACCCAAGTTTTCACTTGGACCCCATTTTTCTTCATCATTCAAATGTTTTGAAATTTTGGTGTTGAAGATTTGTGTGCATTAAGGCTATTGATTTTTATTTTCTTCTCAAGTCATGGTTTTGCTCCCACATTTTTTTTGGGTTCCCACTCTCATTGCATGTTTCTTTCTTAAAAGTGTTAGTGTCATTCCTTCATATATGTGCTTGTGTTCCTGGTTCTACTTCTGGATTTCTTTATTGGTTTTTGGTTTTATTTGTTGATCATGCATCCCCCCCCTCGATCTCCTTTTTGTTTGCTTATGCAAGTGTTGAATTGCAAGAGGTTTCATTTTCAACATTGGAATTTAGTTCCAAACTCTAAACTTGGAACTTT
>Ga0116231_10003968_pt1 | contig 30260 bp, 21 predicted proteins | sample S1TSphgellanicum_2_FD_89695 | JGI IMG/M metagenome (GOLD analysis project Ga0116231, IMG submission 89695) | Host-associated microbial communities from peat moss isolated from Minnesota, USA - S1T2_Fd - Sphagnum magellanicum MG | ecosystem: Host-associated > Plants > Peat moss > Unclassified... | reverse complement strand
CATATTAGTGCAAATGGTGCCAAGTCAAATTAGGTGCCCAATACACTTGTAAAATGACATTGGGATTATGTAATTCCATATGGTGTAAGTCATGGTGCCAATGTTTGACACCTTGTGGGGTGGGACAACGGTGGTTGTCATTAAGAAGTTAGGCCATCTACTTGTTGTCATTAAGAAGTTAGGCCATCTACTTGGTATCACGATGTAACATTTGGTGTTTCTTGTTATTTCAAGGCCAATTTTCAATTGGTATGTCCTTTTAATTGGGACTAATTTAAAATTATCGACATGTGTTGTTTTAACATGGAGATTTTTGAAATGTCATGATCCAAGTTTAGAAGTTTAAGGAGCTTTTAATGGAATGTAGGTGGACATAGGGTGGTTGGAAATTGTAATGCATATGGAGTGAAAGGGGGGTACACACTATAAATGATGTGTAAGTGGAACCAAAGTTGAAGGCATTTGGTCCATGTTGGATTTTACATGGATTTTGAATGGAATGAAAGTGCATTTAGAGTGGATCCAAGGTGTGATCCAGGTGGAACCAAAGTGAAACATAGGTGGAATTTTAGTGAAATAAAAGTGGAAATTAGGTGGGCCTATAAATGTAAGCAATATTTATTTACTAGGATAATTATTAGTAACCAGGCATGGTAATACACATGTAGTTGACATACTCATTCATTAGTTGGTGTTTGTTTGTTGATTGATTATTTTATTTTATATGTTGGTAGGTCTAGTTGGGATTAATCTAAAGTGATTTTCATTGGCTTCAATTTACATTAACATTGTTGAAGTGTTTAAAATTTGGGTCATTTTGATGTAGGTTTGGGGGTGCTATAAATGAACCTTGAATGGTCCAAAGTGGGATGTCTAGGTTGATCCAAAGTGAAATATAAATGGGTTGTAAGGTTCACCAAAGTAGAAAATAGGTAGGTTTTCAACAAAGTCAATGTGTTGCATTTGATGGGCAATTGTCACGAAGAAGGCAGGGATGTTTAGTTGTTATGATAATGTTGATGAATTAATGGGTCTTTATGTTGGATGTTTTAGACACATCAATGGCTTGTGTATGGTTTTTTTATAGGAAAATTGCCACCTACATCCAAAGGTGAGGTGGAGGATGGGAGGCATATAGACACCAACATAGGGAAGGGACGAGACCATAACACAAAAAAGTCCTTATCCCTATATGGGGTTGAATCTAATAGCAATAGTGACCCAATGACACCTAGTGATATGGAGGTACTTTCTACATATGTCACACATCCATGTCACAGCTAGGAGCCAAATACACAATCGGTGAGATATACCACTATTGATGTGGGGGTTATTGTGCTAGATAGTCAACCTCAACCCAATTTACAACAAAGGAAGACTAGGCTGGCAATAAAGACCAAATCAACATCAAGCTTTGGTGGTGCGTGACATTTTGGTCCCACCAACAAAAAATAAATTTCAATCAATTAATATTTTAAATCCAATAGGAGACATATTGTTAGTTTTTAGTGGGTCCAAGTAAGTTCATCTCATTAGTGGTATTGTAATTACATTAATAGTGGATACATCCCACTTATAGGAAAGAAGCCATTACTACTCAAAGTTGATGTGGAGAAGTAGAAAGAGCTAATTGGAACAAGTATACATGGAGATAATCAGGCATCAAGCCCCCCTTGTCGACATTTCAACTTGCTGAGGAATCAACAAAGGGGTGTTCAAACCAAGTTAGGATGTTTACGAAGAATTGCCCAAGGGAAAACCCTCAACCAATATTAATGTGCCACAAGTTGATGATGTGAGTACTTGGACCATCTATTTTTCAACTTAGTTTGGCCTAGGTTGTGATGATGTATGTGGTGCTAGAATGTTGTGTTCATAACATAACTTGCAAGCGTGCCTTTTCTTGGGTGTGTGGTTGTAGGCTCCACCCCAATTTTAAGAGGAAAGTGGTTGGAGAAGGCATTTGTAGGTGTCAACCATGCATCCAAGGGGTCTAAGAGAAGTTCTCTTGCCCAATTTTGTGGCCTAGGTAGGCAAATGGTCATGGTGATCAAGGTTTATGAGCCAAATGTCAAGCTCATGGTTGAAAAACTTGAGCGAAACCCAAATGTCTAGACTTTGGATGAAGCATGTGTGTCCTCAATGGCCAACAATACCTACATCCTATGGGAATGCAAGTGGTTGCTAGAGAATTATAATAATTAGGCATATACCAATGGGCAACATTAGTTAGCATGGTATAGTTTAACATGGAAAATTTTACATCATGTTGACTTATACAAATTTTGGGCATCATGACCATGTTTCCATTTTCAGGTGTAGCACAAGTGGGCTTATATTTGTAGACTACATGACCATGCTATCATTTTATTTTTTGCAATGTAAATGAACTTTTGAATGAGAATTTTCTGGAAATTTTCATTTACATGTTTGGGTACAAGATGCATGACATTAGTTAAATAAAATGGACCTTTAACTTTTGATTAGTGGTGTAGTGGTATAAGGCATGGTGGTGCATTCCACTTGAAAAATACATGGGTAGTATTATAGGGTTACACCAAAAAACTAACTTGAATTTTTTTACCTACCCAAAAAAAATCTTTCAAAATTTTTCACAAATGCATATTCCGCTAGGAAAAAAATGGTGGCACTAAATCCACTAATGAGACTTGCCAAAAAAATTGTGGCACTTGGCACATTCCACTTTGTAGGGGTTGCACCTAATTAACTTACGATTTTTATTTGATTTATTTAATACTAATAAATTAATTAAAATTTGTGGCACATTCCACTAGAAACACTCCATTTGTGGGTGACATGACTTATTCCACTTTCACATTTTGCTCAAAATGCCCCATTCCACTTTGGGTTTTCCATTGTAGTGGAATTGGCACATTCCATTAAAAAATGAATGGAATGTGAAATGGAATAGGGTTTGATCTGTTGTAGTGAACAATGCTACCAAAACCATGAATAAATTTCAAACTTTCTTGGGGCATAATTGTGAACATTGTACATGGTTCCAAGTGTTGCCACTCCTGGGCACATGTAATCTACTACATGGGAATTTTGGGCATAAGGTAAGTTAGGTAATAAATTTGAAATGGTGCTATTATAAAATAGTCCAATTAAATGAGATAATTAAAAGGTTAGTTAATGGCCTACACATTCGAAATGATGTTTTGAACAAGGAATCAAATCAGATTAGTAATGACAATAAAACCAACTTGCCAATATGGTAGGTCAAATAGGCCATTTCTTTGCTTCACTCCATTGTCATGGCAAGGGTTGTCCTCCTCTCTACCACCTCATAATTTTCAATCCTCATAAAAATTGGCATGCAAGAAGACATCAAATCCTAAGATGAGAAGTGGGGCTAGTCCTTTTTTAGACTTGCCATTGAAATCACAAGCATTGGTTCAATATGAGTGATTTGGTTTCAACCACCTACTATGATGGATGTAGGTAGTTTTCCCAAGTCTTTTCGAATGACGACTAATCGTATTTGGCCCATAAGCTGGATATCCTTTGTAACCTTTAGTCACTTGGCCTAAAAACAATCCATATGCAAACAATTCATGATTTGCCCACACAAGTAGGCCTTGCAGTTTGAACCTTTGCTACCCCTCTAGCCTTGTCACATCCCAAACGTAAACCCCTTTCCAAAGTAGTTGTGACTCCTCCAACAATGGAGCTAGATACACATCAATATTGCGATTTTTCACTGATTTTTTTCCAGGGATAAGCAAGGCCAACATAAGAAAAAACTTCTTTGTTGTTACCCAAGGTGGCAAGTTATAGTTTAGGATGAAAATTGGCCACGTAGACCATGTGCTTGATTGGTTCCCAAATTGATTTACTCCATTCAAGGCAAGCCCTGGCCTCAAGTTGTCAAGTTCCTTGGCAAATTCAAGCCATGTGGAGTTGATATGAGCCCAAGCTTTTGAATCTACAACATGTTTGACATATCCATCCATGCTTATGTTATCATGGTGCCATTTCATCAACTTTGAGAGATTGGGAGTTCTAAACATCTATTTCAATCTAGGAATTAATGGAAAATGCTTTAGAACTTTCTTTGGCCCCCTATTGCCGCCCAAGGACATATCAACATTCATTACAAACTAAACATCGGTTAGCTATTTCATGTTCATTGTGATACAACACACCCATTTTGATATGCATGAATTGAAATATAACCCAAAGCTAGGTTCTGAATTAGGGTTGGGTAGATTGTTTGGTTTTGAGAGAATTAAGTTTGGAAGTGAGGACAAAAAGCTCATCCACAAATCCATTGAAGACACACTTTGGGAGGCTTCCTGTAGGACATGATGACACACTTCCCCACCTCTTTGAACCCCCCACCCAAAACTCTTTTTTTTTCTCTCACACAGGCCAAACATTTTCGGACTGCCCTAGCTGCCCAGCAAAGTGCTGTATCCCCTTGGAACATAGGTAGTGCCAAGGGCAGCTGGCCCCCAGATGACGGTTACCAGGTACCTTGTAAAGGGTCGAATCTCTTGGAAACTCACATCTTTATGAGTCAGCGGCCTTTAAGAAGTCAGCGGACCTAAAGAAGGGCCCATCTTTCTTGTCTCGCTCTATCTGCGGCGCCCCGCCTTCTCGCCTCTTCTTCCCTTTGAGAGAGATTCCCTTTGGCGTGCCTGCTGCTCATCATCATCAGCACCGGCAATGATCTTCATGTTGTCGTAGAGAGGTCAGGTAGGAAAGGAACGAAGAAAGAGCTTTGTGGGTGGGCTTGGAAGATTGTGATTCGCGATGTCAGGTTACAAGCCACACAGCACGGAGGCCATGAGGAGGTGGAGGAGGCCGGAAGACGGCGACACGAGACCAGAAGGATTGGAGCGGCTGGTAGAACCGGCACCACAGCCATGGCCATGTTTCCCTTACCTGGCGCTGGTGTTGTGTCTGGGTTTCCTAGCCCTCCAGCTGTACCCAGCCACCCACTGGCGTCACCCAATGGATCCTTACAGGACTTGGCACCCGCATCCCAAGAGGGGAGACAAGGCAGACGCCATCACCTCCACCAACCGGGACGAGTTTTACAGCACTTTGGAGGAGCTCCAAGTGCAACAGGCAGAGGATTTGGCTTCTCAGGTACGTAGCAGCAGCACATCTTCTCATGCCGTAAAACCCCACTGGTTATAAATATCCACTCCTCCAGGTTTATGAATCTCAAACTCATTCCTTCCACTTCGGGAGTGGGGAATATATGGCAGCAGGAGGAGCAGCAGAGTCACGGAAAGGGAACAAATGAGTTTCTGAAAATGGCAAACAAGCAAGAAGTTCATATCTTCTTATGCACAGATGATCCAGACTTGCGGCCAATTGGAGTTCTTATCAACTCCACCATCCGAAACGCCAAGTAAGTCCACTACTTATATTATTCAGTCTCAAAGATCCCCCCCCGCGTTCTTCATTCTGGTGCACTTGAAATTGTGCTGCCAAATCTCACCTACATCACCAGGCCTTCAGTTTAGGTTTCTTGCATGTATGAATATATGCCTCAGAAAAAAATTCAGATTCATGTGATGAAATCACTGCAGGCATCCGGATCGAATACATTTTCACTTGGTTTTGCCTCCCAAATTGCGGCCCAGAGTAAAGCAGTTAAAAGCATTCTTTCGAAACGTCAACATTGAGATACCCAGGTATGATTTTATTTTTTTGGGTGTCCCTGTTTTTGCTTGCTCTCTGTATTCTGGCTTCTGATCTTCTTCTCTGTTGTGTAAGCTTAAAGTTGGTACCCACCCAATGAAATTTGTATCTAGGTGTGTTTGGATCAAGGCTTGAACTAATGGATTGTAGTGGATGAATGCACTGAAATTGTTTTTTTGTTGAATTTATTATGGGTTTGTAGTGAAGCTATCAACATGCAAGAGGTGGAGGAACATATTTCATTTCGCAATAGCAGCAAGACACGAACTGAGCTTAAGAGTCCTTACAATTTCTTACCTTTCTTTCTGCCTCGTTACTTCAATGATATTGACCGGATTATCTACCTTGACACAGACATTGTGGTGAAGGTTTGGAATATTTATCTTTTTGAATGCAAGCTATGTGATGCTTTTTTGTGCTTCTTTCTCTGGCTGTCACTCAATGTGTGATGAACACTTAGAACATTTTCAGAACACTCAGAACATGTTCAGCATTGTTGAGGCATTTTGTTTCAGGTGGATGCCGAGATTCCTACCAGATGACTTTGGAGCCTTGCCTCTATTTTTTACAATGTTAAAAACTTGTCTTGATTTTGGATTTTTTGTATGGAACCAAAGGCTCAAAGTAGGAGTCCCATGGACCTTAGAATTGAGCAAGATGTGTTCCTTTTTGCAGGGAAATATTGAGGAGCTTCTGCATGTCAACCTTGATGGCCGTGCTGTCGCTGCTGTTGAGGATTGTTCTCAAAAGCTTGAAACATATTTTGACTTTGAACAATTGAAGACGATTCAGGCCAGAGAGGAGAAGCCAGCGTGGGTGCCCAAGGAACCCATTGATCCACAGACTTGTGTGTTCAATCGGGGTGTGCTTGTGATTGATACTAAGCACTGGCTCCAAGAGAATTTGACTGAGGCAATCACATGGTGGATGGATCAGTTCCAGTCTGCAGATGAAGTTCTTTACAAGTATGTTCCATGTTCAGCATCTCTCATGGTCATCATGCCCATAATCTCTTCTTCATTGTTTGGGTCCTTCTGCTTTGGCAATGATTAATTTTTCTGCTGTTCTTGGTTTTGCTTGAGATGATTGTTTCTACATGAAAGAATTACTTCCACAGAAAACAGATTTGGTTGAACTTTTGAGAATTATTTGGTTTTTGCCCCAAAAAAATTCAGGTATGGGCTGTCTCAACCACCCTTTCTACTGTCACTTTATGGCAAGTACGAGAAGCTTCCAAGTCCATGGAATGTGCGTGGGCTTGGACGTAAAGAGTTCAGTGACCAGGAGCGAGAATACATGTTCAAAGCATATGGGAGCAAACCTGATAAGCAGCCTTTCCTCTCCCCTCATGCGGATGTGGCAAAAATACTCCACTTCAATGGCAAGTATAAGCCTTGGAAGAGGGGCAGACCAGTGGGCCAATCAACAACCGCTGTATCGCGTTGTGGGCCCAATGGGCAGGACTGTGCTGAGTTGTGGTGGGAGTATGCTGGTGATTTGATGGACACAGTCCTCGCCAATCCTGAGGATGATACCGATATCCGTCTTGAAGGGTAAGACTTTGGACGAGCATTTGAGAGCTTGTTGTTCCAGTAGCAGGCTTGTTTGTACAATCATTTCCAAGATTCATTCCAGACTTTCCCCCTGTGCCGGGTGAAAATAGAACTACACAAAGGATCACACAATCACATTGTAGTTATTGGTTAGCATGTCATTTCACTGATGTTGATTAACTTGTCACTTGTTGAAGAAAAATTTCTGTTTGGCCTACACTCAAGCAACTGATGACAATTGTGATGTATGAAGTCTATGTTGGTTGTCTTATTAGTTCTTGTGAAGTATCCTGCTTCAGCGATATGATTTAGCTCACCTGATTTCCTTATTCTATTGCATGGTGGTTGAAAACCATTTTTCAGAATGGGAAGTTCAAGGGCTCATTTGTCATGTGTGTTTGCAAATTATACATGAAATTCTCCACACACATGGACTAAGCTCACATATTTCATGTAGAATTGAACACCCATTTGAACAGAAGTTACCAGGGTACTGAGAGGCCAGCCAAAATTCTCCACACTTGTTTAGCTCCCCATGGCAATTGGCATACTAGTACCTGCCAGTTCATTCAAGTTGGTCACAAATGTTTGCTGTGTATACCTGCAACAAGAAGCCCAGGTGAGCAGCAGATTCAATTCAATTTATTTGCAAATTGCTCAAACTTTAACATCCAAGAAATCTACAGTGACCTTGCAAACACTGAAGGTTCTGACACTGCAAAGGCTGAAGGTTCTGCCAGTTTCAGACCAGTGTGACACTCTTGCAAAGGCCAAAGGTTCTCCTACAGTGTCATACCCACTCAATGCTCTTGCAAAGGCTGAAGGTTCTACCAGTGTCATGCCAGTTTGACACTCTTGCAAAGGTCAAAGGTTCTCCTACAGTGTCATACTCACTCAATGCTCTTGCAAAGGCTGGAGGTTCTGCCAGTGTCATATCAGTTTGACACTCTTGCAAAGGCCAAAGGTTCTCCTACAGTGTCACACCCGCTCGATGCTCTTGCAAAGGCCAAAGGTTCTCTTGCAGTGTCATCCCCCCTTGATTCTCTTGCATAGGCTGAAGGTTCTTGCAGTGCCACATCAGTTGATGCTCTTGAAAAGGCTGAAGGTTCTTGCAGTGTCATACGAGTGGAAAATGGGCGTAATCACAGGCTGATTTCATCAAATGATTACCAGGAAATGCAGCTGTCTCACACTGAGGGATTTGGAGAAAGGAATGTGGAGTCATCTGGCCAACAATGATTTGGAACACCCATTTGCACAACACATGAAGTACACTATTGCTATGAATTTGGAATCCTCCAAAAGCAAATGTCCCAGGTTCTCTCACAATGTGTGCTGTTCCTGTTTAGACATCTGTTTACAGGCTTCTAGATAGATCTCTCCTTGCAACACTTTTCTTGCAGTACTAGACACTGGACCATCTTTGTTATGATGATCAAAGATGGTCCAGTCTCTGTCTGTTGCAGGATGATTGTTGTCTGGAACTTCTTGCTGCTGATAATATACTACCACCATTCTCTGAACATTTTCATGTTTTTTCTTGAACAGCAGACAAGCAGAGGAGATTGAATCTATCACTCTTGGCACAATATGTCATAAGCTCTTGGAACTGTCTGGGAACAAAGATCTCTGCCCTATGCAAAGAGGCTTCACAAATCCTGAAGTTCTATGTGTTGATATCTTGTGCAAGCAGCTGATAAAGAGACTGAAATTTCATTTGCAACCAATGGTGCACTGCACATTTTGCTCTGCACAAAGCTGAGGTCCAATTTCAAAGCTTACCAAACTGCAAACTTCAAAATTCGTACAGAGATCTGCAGGGTTCAAGTCCAGCTTGTTCCAGATGATGTGTGCATGTCAAGCTTGTCTTGGGGACAGCATCTCCACATCTACTATGTGCAACACAAAGCTCTTTTGACTCAGTTTGCTTTTAGTCTTAACCTATTCTGACACTATTGTGAATTTCTCAGCACTCAAATATGTCTGCAAAATAGTTTCTGGAGGCTCTTGCTGCTAAGAATTCAGCATCCACACTTTTAAGTCTTTTTGTATTAAGTCCTTGACTCGCATACTTCCAGTGTCATGAGAACACATGAGATCCGCATGTAAGATAGATAGGCCTACAGCAGCTCAACTGGTCAATATACATGTAGGCATTGAAAACCTGTATATACGATTGATAATCATGTTGTTTCAGTGGGGTCCATTTCCTCATCAAAAGACCTGGCAGACTTGCTATATCTTACACTTTTGCCAAACACAATTCACCAGCCTCCTGAGTCTTTCCCAATCCACCCAACACAGAGAATCGGGGGGCTCTACATGGCTGGCTGGCCTCCTTCCATGCCATCCAATTTTGTGAAGCTTCGGTGTAAAAGTATGCTTTTGCTGGAATAGAGCCTTGTTTTGTGACACAGAAAATTAAACTCTAACAAATTAACCTTCGACTTCTCTATCATATGCTCAATGGATGTGTTACGTTCACCTCCCAGTATCGCTTGACCCTCAAGTATGCTATGACCCTCAAGCAATGAAATCCTATGTAAGCTATGCTTGTGCAGATGCCGTCTGCGTTGGTATTGTGAATGGACCTACGACAATGGCTTTTTCAGGATTGGACATCTCAGCGCCTCCTGCATGTTGAACAAACTCAGCTGGTGACATGTGAGACCCATGGCATGCACATACAATTTTAACCTGTCCCTTCTCAACCCTGTATAGAACACCAGATATTGTCTTCCCACTGGGTCCATTTCCACTACAAGTAACCCATGGCAGATCTGGTGGTGATCCTGTGCCACCAAACTGTTGCCCAGCTGCAAACCCTAGCCGCAGGCTGGAAGCTTCTTCTCCAACTAGAGCATCAAGATTTGGTTGAGAGCCTTGCTGCCAGGTACCCGTATGATGAAAGGCTTTGTCTTCATCTATTGATGATGCACTTCGAGCAGCTGTTAAGCCAGATTGTGCAGAATCCCCTGGGGTTCCTGGACGACCTGATCCAAGAGTGCCCGCCTCATCTGCAGATATTGCTGGAACTCGAGAACCAGTCCTTTCCAACTGAATCATTGTGCCTCCTCCCGGAGCAACCAGACCTTTCGATCCATTTGTTAATGGCCAACTGCCTTGGATATGTGCCCCTCCTTGAGACACATCCACCACACTTGCAAAAGCACTCACATTTGGAGTCTCTCTTCTTAGAGGACGATCTGCTGCATCTGATTTTGTTCGTGCAAGCCCAAATTGGGGAGCAGGAGGGACTGGGTTTGTGGTGGGTGGTGTGCGCATTCTGTTCGAGGACCCACTGCCAAAAGATCCAGTTCTCAACAAAGACTGCACAGCAGGGATGGATTGCTCTTGTACAGGCGATGTGTCTCGGCTCTTCACACGATCGCTTCCTTTACCTGCACCATCACCAAGGTCAGCACAAACAGATGGTCAAAGTCAGGATGCATTTCCTTGAAATAACTTTAAACTACATGACATTCATTACTCTTGATGCCATATCCACAAGCAAAAATGTGGTTGAAGTAGTGTTGTCAGATGCAGTCAAGAGAACAAGACAGAGGGAGAAGCACAGTGACATACCTTGAGAACTTTCATGCTCATGAGGAGTCCCAGACTTGGTTCTCATTAAGCTTAAAGCACCATTTGTAGGAGGAGAATGAGGAGGTGTCAGCTGAGGCCTCAACATAGCTGGTGTCCATGCTGCAGGTCCTTCAGGTGGCTGGATCTGGAATGGTGAATAGACAGGAGGAACTGCAATTTGGAAAGGATTAGGCATGTTCGGGTTAATCTGCGGCTCTTGACTACCCTCTCCATTTGCAGTAGTAGGTGCAAACTGCATAACGTACGGGAAAGGAAATGGGAGACTGAAAGGCACGCCCCCTGCAGCTGCAGCCGCTGGAACTGTTATGGGAAAAGGGTAAGGAACATGCATGAGTGGGAATGCAGGATTGTGTGGGTATGTCATGCCTGCAATTGTCTTTCCAGCAGTCAAAGGTGCAGAAACCGATGCAGATGATCCCATTTTCCCACTTGCTCCACCTTCCTCATTCTTCACCTTCTGGGGATGTGTCAGGTCAGGGACATTGGCTTTCCTCGGATCATCTGCTGACTCAGTCGCCCCACTCTCAGAATCAGCACCCCTGTCCTTGGTAGCTCTATCTCTCTCACGCTGTAGAGCTCGACGGATTTCAAGCAACTGATTGCCTACCTCATTTCCTGTTAGCTTTTCAACCTTCCCAGTCAAGGAAGACAGAGCAGGGCCTGATGGAACTGAACCTTCAACTGGGGCTTCTCTCCAGTTGTGAGACCATGAACCGCTGCCAGGCCTATGGAAAGCTGTGAGGCTCAAAGATCCAGCTGCATCCTGGCTGTCTGGTGGGGAAGAGAGAGGCGGGGAGGGAGGTTGTGAGGAATTTGCTCGTCTCAATTGGTTGGGCAGAGTGCCTGAAGGTAGCTTCCCATTTGTGGAAGCCATAAAAGGGCCAGACAAGCCAGGCCTCTCGTCTTCTTTCTTGGCCTTCTTCATTTGTTTCTGCTCCTCCAGCAGCATCTTCCTCTTCTTCCGAGCCTCCTGTCGCTTCTGAGTCTCCGCATGCTGCCTCTGCTGCTCAAACAACTGCTGCTGTTGCTGCTGGAACATGGCTACTTGGCGCTGCTGCTGGTCTGCCATGGTCAACACATTTTTGCTCACATCTGAGTCACTTCGAGCAAGATTCCCATTTGAAGGTGGCACTGAAGCTGCTGCTTGTGTGGGAACAGCCACCACCGATACAGGAGGTCCTGCTTCAGAATTCAAACCAGAGGAAAGTGAATTGATAGATGGTGCCACATTCGGTATCCCAACCCTTTGTGGCATGGGATCAATCCCATCTTTGTATGCCTCTAACAGCTGAGCAGGTATGGCACCCTGCGCCGCAATACGTGCCCATGCAGCAGCAGTTGCTACTGCATGTGGTGGCAAACCCTGAAGCTCCTTAATCAAGCTTACCTCATCCTGAGGAGTTAGAGGCAACCGTTGGTGCTCGGGTTGTGCTGCCTTCTCCTGCAAAGCATGCCAGATATTGCGTGCAAATGACTTGGAGTCTTCAGCCACTGCATTCTCTACTGACTGCCTGGAGACTTCTGCTGCTGCAGCATCTTGGGGGGGAGAAGGAACCATCCAAGTAGGAAAAGGTGTAGAAGAAGCAAGCTTCTCAGGTGCTGGGGCTGCTGCTGCTACCGATCTCAAGAAATCCTGCTGCCAGAAGACTTGCATCCTGCCTCCTCCTTCTGCTCCTCCCCCACCTACCTTCTGCTCTCCATTGTTCCCAGCTTGTAAGGAGTTGGAGTTGCTCCCTCCATCCAGAGACCTAGTTTTCCCAGGCACCACCATCTCCATCTCCATCCCACAATCCCTTTCCTTGTCGCCACTTCCACCATGCTCCTCATGAGAATCCTTGTCCTGCTGCCCTCCTCCGAACCCATCCCTGTCCTCCACAGCAAACCGAATCTCCTTCTCCCGTTCCTTCTCTTTACTTTTGCTACTCTTGTTTCCTCCCAAAGACAACCCCAAACAAAGCTCCAACCCACTTTCATCATCGTTGCCATCAGATGTCATGTCCGACTTCAGCTTCCAGATCTCCGAGCCGTTGTTATCCATGGCCTCAGTCCTTTCTTTTTTAATGCCCAGCAGCTGCTGCTGCTGCTGCTGCTGCTGCTGCTGCTGCTGCTGCTGCTGCTGCTGCTCCTCCTCCTCCTTTTGTCGCCCCTTACCCTCTCCTTCCTCCACATCCTCTCCTTGCTCCGGCTTCAAGCACCACCGATGCAACGTCGGCGGCGAAGCGCTCCATTGACCCTCCTCCTCCTCCTCCTCCGCCTCCGCCATCACCACCCTCTTCTCTCAGAAACGTTCCCGCATTCGCAACTTGACATCAATAATGAACATCGCTGCTAGTCTGCATCGAGGATCGTTGATCGCGACTGTTTCTCCAGGAGCTGCCGGAAGATCGATCCCCAAGATTCTGCGATTCCAGATCTAATCTTCTCGTGTTCGTTTATTCTCCGCACGCATTCAAGAAGACCACAACAATAAAGTCGAGAAGAATCAGATCTACTGTCGTATGCAACTATGCGTTCAAATCTTGGGCGGCGAGAACGAACCCGGAATCGGAAAGGTAACAGTAACCCAACACACCCCCCCAAAATAATAATAATAATAATAAATCCCTAGAAGACCCACTACCTAATGTCCAAAGCTTACAATCTCTCCTCCCCCATTCATGGCAGACAGCTCCATGACCGACGCCGACGACGTCCCACGATGCTGCAAAACATGTACGCGGGCGCGCGCGCACACACGAGACGCGCAGCAGCGACCAGCGTCATCGCCATCGTCGTCACCCCCACACACCCACCCCGCCCGTGGGGAATCGGAACTTGGGAGATACCGGCACTTTTTCATCCATCCAAAAGGATGAAATCATGCCCGTCGATCTTGCAACCAGCCTCGTCGCCATCGTCACCCGCCATCCAATGAATCCAAACTTCGAAGAGCCCGCTTCTTTTTCATCCATCCAAAAGGGATGAAATTATGTCGATCGGTCTTGCAACCATCATCCCCCCCCCGCCCAAGGATCTAAACTTCGAAGAGGCCCACAATGTTTCATCCATCCGACAGGATGAAATTAAACCAGTCGGTCTTGTTTGGAAGGTAGTTACCTATTAGTAGGTACCTAGACAGGTAGAGAGTGGTCCACAAGGATTCCATTGTCCAGAATATCCTTTTTAAAAAATTAATTAATTATATTTTTTACTAATTTGTTTATGGAATTTCAACTTTTATTTTTCATTAGTCAACTTGTGTTTTTCATTATATATTTTTTCATTCATCTTGGTTCTCTGCCTCCCTTTTCATCCAATTTTTTCCCCTTGGAGTTTCCAGTCTCTCTCAATTTTCATTTTTGACCAGAGTAGTAGTTCTTTTGATTCCAAAATTTCTGAATTTTTGGTATTTTCTCCAATCTACTATTTTCCTTAATTCTCATCATTTTTCAATCTACATGTCTACATGTAGTTTTTTTTTTTAAAAATGAAACTTTTATATATATTCTGGCATTTTGGCATTTAATATTTTTTTTTGGAACTTGAAATATCCCTCTTTTAAACTAGAATCATTTCATCTACAAATGGACAGCTTGGACACTAATTATATTATTTTTAGAAATTTTGAAAATATTCTTAAAAATTGATATTAGATCTTTCGATACTTGCTTTGATTACATGTAATATAGTTGGGATCACATTTGCAAAAATTGGTCAAAGACCAAAACCAACATGGTTTTAGGGTTTGGAGACCAAAGTTGTTAATTGATATCTAGGCATATTTTGGTTGTTCTCTTTTTTTGATATCAATCTCCTTTTGAAAGTTACAAGAGGTATGGCAGCTTCAATTAGGTTACCTCTCAAGACTCATACACTCAAAAGCAATCATGGCCACACTTCACCTACTTGGGTTTTCTTCATCTTCAACAATCGGTGTGTTGTTATCTAAATTCAAATTCCTCAAAAGTATGAAGTGTGTTGTGCATCACCCCACAAGTCAAACATCTAATATCAACAACACAACAAAATCCAATAATGAATTATTTTTCTAATAATCCCTTTCATTATATTACAAACATGAAAAAACATGTTGTTAACAACATGCTTATGTTGTTGCTATAAATCAATACAAAACACAAAAGAAGGTAGTAGATGAGATTGTTTTTGTCATTTGATTTTATTGACAATGGATGGGTGCTTTGCTACATTATTGTAAGGTTGTTTGAAACTCATAACACCTTAATTGGAACAACACTAGATGGGCAAGTGAACTTTCTCTTGGTTAAATATGGTTTCACAAACAAGATCATAACATATGTCAATAACGAAGGCGTAAACTTGAACGCTCTTTTTTTTGTATTGACACATGTTGTATCTTATGCACCATTGTAAATTTATGCACCTTTTAGTGGCACATGTTTTGGGCATGTAATGTTTAAGGCATGCCAATGTGTCACTAATGATATTAAGATTGGATTTGGGTTGTAAGAAGTAAGTGTGGTTGAAGCTCATTTTTTTCATTGTAAAAAACAATAACTTGAATGAAGGGAAGACAAAATAGGAACTTGCATGTAAGGAGGTTGGGCTTGAGGCCATGGAAATTAAAAACACTTGTAAAAACTCAATTTTCATCAAATGTTATTTTGTTTCAAAGAAACCCTTGATTATTTTGTAGCCATTATCCTTTGCCACAATTGACAAACATCTAGGCTACAAGCTCAGATACCATCAAGATCTACACAGGTAGTAGTGACAAAAACCTAAACATTGTTGAAGAGGAGTTGATCGATGACTATGAAGAAACGGTTCAAGAGGTTGGATACTTTGAAAATGATTGCACTATAATTTAATGATTGGCATTTTGGTTAGTGAATTTTCAATATGTAGTCAATTTTTGACATTGTAATGGTTAGTGATCCATTTTGCTATAGAACATAATTGCTTCCAACTTCCAACATTATTGTTTTCCAATTTATTATGACATTTGACATTTCAATGCATGCTCTTGTGATTGGGTTTTTGTAAATGTTGGTGATGCAATCTATAGTGGAATAGAGCTATTCCTAGTTTATAGTTTTTTTCTGGGTAATCCCCAAAGAAATATTGCATCTCCATGGGTACTCTATTGGTTGCATTTCAATGGATATTCTATTGTGATTTAGGTGTTTAGCATTTTGATATAAAATAGAGGTGCCCTTAGTTGACATTAACATTATGTGTTTGTGATACATTCTAGAATAGAGCAAAGGTATTTTTAGCTTACACATTTCTTTTTGGGGCAAATTGCCATGAACTTTGATATTTGAATGGCTGCTCTTATGAGTCCTTGTTGGTGATGCATTGTATAATAGAGCAAAGTTACTCCTAGTTTTAAGGCATTTTATTTTTGCAATTTGCCATGACAATTTGGCATTTGAACATGGGTGCTCTCTTGGTTGCTTAAGTGTTGGTGAAACATTATATAATATAGTAGAGATGTGCTCCCAGTTTATGACATTTCTAGTTGATGAAACCATGATATAATATGAAAGACCTTGAACCCAAACCAACATTTTAACATAAATTGAAGATATGGTATAGGCTATAAGGTATAAGGTATAAGGGTTCAAGGTTTAGGCTAGGGTTTAAGGTTAAATTGATGAGTCTCATATTGATACCAAGGTCCAATATAAATATTAGCTGGTATTGAACTACTGAAGTGTATATTGATACCATTGCAGACCTATTTCATAAACCCAAAAATATATTTACTAAACTAGTTTGATTTTTTATTTTTTTTAAATTCCAATACCAGTACAAGTCCAGTGTGAAAAAAAAAAAAGAAAAAAAAATCCAATATTATTACCAAATTGGTATATTGTCAAAATGGCAATACCAGAACACTGGTTTTCTGCTTGGGTATCACCTCCCAAAAAACCACAACATGGGACATTTTGGGAAATGGAATGCCTTGCAAAAAAATTTTGCACATTTTATTTTATTTACTAATTTTTTACTGTCATTTTTATTTTTATTTTCCCCCTATTATTACCAACTAAGATATAATAATAGATTAAACTTCCAATTTAAGAATCCCCAAATAGTTTTCATACATAAATAATCATTTTCTTTGTTTGGGATCAAATCCCCCTTAACTTTGTTAGGTCCGCATGCAGCACTTCCTTTATACCATAACAAGTTTAACATTTCAGTGATGAATAATTTTTCAAATTGGACTAAATATTAAATAAAATATTTCAGAAAATTATTTTTAAATGATTTACTTTCCCTCACTAAAAAAAATTCTTTGAAAAATAAAATAAAATAAAATAAAATACATTTTTTTGAAAATTTTAACATTTCTGAAACTAATACAATAAGTGTTGAATTTGACATGGTACTAAGATATATCAAAGTATGTGTCCCACCATACTACCCATGCCCCTCCTTTTCACTTGGAGGAATTTGTTAGTGTATTTGGAAAATGGCACCACCACTTTGAGACCCTAAACCCCTAAACAAGTTGGCTTGGTGGGCTCAGAATTTGGGCCCCTCTTTCTGCCACACACCTATTTGGGTAGGACCTCCTCCTTTCTATTGTTTTATGGGGGGTGTCTTCTGCGCATTTAGTGCCTTGGAATGTTGCACCCAGGTACGGGAAGAATTGCCCAACTTGTAGTAGCCTAGAGTCAGGTTCTTGTTTATCTTCCTCCATTCACCGACCCCACCCCCTCCCCCCCCAATCTTTCCCCCTTTTCTTTTCCCCTTGGATTTGGTGAATGCCCCCCCTTTGAGACAAAAAGGTATGGAAAATGGCATATCCAGCTTTCTTTTACTGGAAAAGTTTCGCCAAAAAGCGAAATATTCTTTTTAAAAGATTGAAAGCTGAAAAAGATGGAGAGTTCTCATTGCCAGAAGTGAGAGGGAACAAAAAAGAGTGATAAATAAATAAATAAATTTTAATTTATTTTTTAATGTGTAATCATGAATATAGAAGGTTGATGAAAGAATTGTACTCCGCATCTAGTCTATAGTCAGATTTGGCTAAGTCTTTCTATGGATGATCATCGTTCTTTATATATTATACGTCAAGTGATTTCATTGGATTTTGAGTGAATTCATTGATCACAGAGAATACAATCTAATGAAATCACTAGATTTTGAGTGAATTCACTGGTCTAATGAATGGGGGCTAGTGAAGTGCACTTACATTTTGTGATAGTACATTTTTCTATGGATGATTGTCACTCAGGTTTCATAAAAAAAAAAAAATTTAATTTGAGTCTATCTGAGGTGATGGTTGTCAAGTGTTGGATTGATTCCAATAATGTTTTCCAAGGATGTTACCCCATGTAACGATGGGGCAAGAAAAAATTCCTCTTCTTTCTACTGCCAAGTTCTCCAAAATAAAATGGAAGTGCCCACTCCAAACATGGTTTCTAAACTTGTTTTACCTATGTTAGTTTTGAGTTTAATTTGTCACTAAGTTTGAGAATAAATAGGTTAAATGAAAGTTCTTGTTAGATTTTTAATGTTAATTTCATATATTTTCTAGTTTCTACTATCTTGAAAATAATAAGGTTTCAATTAACTTTTAAATTAATAATAATGAAAACATTTATACTAATCACTTACATATATATCATATATGCTAAATTTGATGGTTGGAATCTATTTTGAATAGAATAAAACAATTTTTTTTGGTGATCTTTGTGTCTTTCACATTTTAGTGTCATATAAAAATAAACTAGTATCTTCTGCTTCAAGAAAATTTGGAGATTTATTTTTTCTTGTTGTTCTACAAATTAAGAGGATTATTACATATTACACATTGCACCATATTATTATTATTGTTTGGCCAAAATACATGAGATTGTTAACAAAGGAGTAGATATCAATGCAAAAAATGAGAATGGAAAAATGGTTTGGTAATTAGTATGTGGAAATAATCATGATGGAGTTGTTTTGATATTATTTATGGTACTCAATCTCGTCTTTATTTTTTTCAACTCTCTTTTTTTGTTTCATAAATCATGAAATATATAAATTTGTGTGATTTCTTACAGTTATGTGAAGGTTGTATGTATAAAGGGCGAGAGGGAACAATGTGAAAGCATGTAATGAGTTGTTAATGATCTAATGAAAATGTGTTCTGAACACAAAACAAAAATGAAAGTTGACCATAAAATGAAAAGTATTATATATTTCTATTTATCAAATAGATTGTGATTTATGATGGAGCATTTTTTGTCATGATTTTTTTTATGTTTGAACATGCAAATATTTTCTTCTCCCTCGTTGTGGTTTACACTCAAGGTGTTAAACAACAAGTGATGTTCACCTCACCTCAGAATGTGAAACAAAATGATTGAAATTTTAAAGGACAAAAAAAAGAAAGATGTAATATCTTTCTTAAATTTGTTCTTCTTGTGTATTTTTATTTTTGCCAAAAAAAATTTTTGATATGTGTTTTGATAATTTGATAAAATTTTATTTGTCACATCACTACTATATAACACAAGTTGTACGATATCAACCCAATTATATTTTTACAAGCATGTTTTAAGTGCCATGAATTTTTTTTTTCAAAATAGAAAAGAAAAAACCAAAACGCTTAAAACCTACATCTTTGTCAAAATATTTAAACAAAATGAAACAAAAGATAAAACAATATGATGAAGTTTTCAATAATACAAAAGAATGTGATCAAATAATGGTTGAAGAGGCATACTTCCAATGATTTTTACATATTTACATTCTATATTACTATCATAGTTTTGGAATTTTCAAAAAGAACATTTTGTGAAGAAACAAATAATCTTTTGGAATATTTAGGAATATTTTATTCTTGACACAAAATATCCCCTCCTCCCTCCCCCCATTTTATGAATATAATTAGATAAAACTTGTTAATTGATGTTAACCATAAGATAATTTCATCTAAATTTTATCATCATTCAACTTTGAAATGTGTGTTTAGCATCCCACACCCATGAAATCATAACCATCCCAACTCATCACATGAAAATGCGCTTATTGACTATGGTTAATGATTCATATACAACCTATAATGTGTGGAAGTTTACATTCATTAGGTTTAGTTTGAAGATGCATTTTAACCCAAGTTCCAACAAAAGTGTCCTATCATGTTTATCCAAGTGTGTGCTTCCCAAGTAGGCTTAATTGAATGGTAATCCAATAATGTGTATATAGTATTTACCGCTCATATTTAGAAGGTTAGGTTTATGGTCATGAAATATTGTATATCTACACATAAGATTGAATCAAAGAATAAATACACATTTAAAATAATAATAAAAATAAGTGAACTTAATTTTCCATGGAAATATTATTTTAAAACCATACGAATTTAACATTTTCAAAGTTTATTGAGCCTTTAAACTAATATGATTGTTCAAGAATAGGGTTGTAAGCCAAGGACCTAAAAGCGCATCCCAAGATGGGACATTGCCTTATCAAACATTTCAAATCCAAATATACTAAGTAGAAATTTGGATCTATGGCCTGTTTTGGTTTAGGGATGACCTAATCTTGGTCAAAGACAAAAACAAATTTGAAATGAGGGTAAGTGATGGTGGGACAACAACAAAAAGACGAGAATGGCAACAAGGAATGGTGAAATTGCAACTCACAATAGTGGGGGCATAAAAAAGGCAAATTAGAAATGCCCTAAAGGTCATTTGGTTGGACAAGAAAAAATAATTAGACAAAAGGGGTGCCACCAAGGGATGTTGAAGGCATTGGATATGATATCAAAGGATGCCAAGGGTTCTAAGAAGTACATAGAGGACATTGGGATGCTCCAAAATATTTATTATTTTATTATTTTTTCAAAAACAAGGGGTGTTAGGGGCCATTGGGAAACATGGTAGGAAATTGGACAACATTGTAAAGGTTCAATTTTTTGATTTTTGGGGTAACCAAGGGCACTAGAAAGGATATCACAAACAACCAACGTGCTAGAAAGGTTAACGTTTATGATATGTGAAGATTAAATTTCATGTTCTATAGTGAATGGAAGTGGAAATGATTTCAAATATAATCTTATATGATCATAAATTGCCAAGTCTAGTCATTATTTATCTTTCCTTCAAAATCATTTGAATTTTAAATGTATCAACATTTTGACCTTATGTCAATTGGTCATCACTAGTAGTGCAAAATAGTGTGAAACCCAAGTTAATATAGCGTAGATGTTAATCTTGAATATTAGAAAGAAGAATCAAAATATAATAAAATATGTACAATGGATTTTTATGGAGTTATTGTTGTGAAAGTACATGTCATTGGGTACGAAACAAGTGAAACTTATGGTTTACAATTTTTAAGGAGAGAACAAAGAAATTAAGGGGGAAAATCTATGCCATGTTGTGTTGAACTATATGAATTAAAAACATTTTATTTAAAAACATTTTTTCCTTGTGGCAAACAACATCCAAAGGTTTCATGGTTAGTTTTGTTTTTCCTTCAATCGTGAGGTAGGTGTATTGGTGATCATCCATAAGAGGGCTTAGTGAAATGTGTGTATATATATATTGGAAGTTGTCATTATATTTTTTTGATGTGTTACAAGTTATGTTCAAGATCTAGTGATTTCAACTTTCTTTCCTTGAAATATGGCAACTTTGGACCATTTTTCCTCAAAAAATATTTTGTACCATTCATAACCTTTTTTCCTAGTCCCAAGTGATGAAATTTCAATGTAAAAAGATGTTTTTCATATTTTCAACTAAAACAAAAATGTCAAACAAATATATGATACCAAAATTCAATGCAAATATAAAATTTAAATTATGTTTATGGTAGCTTAGATATGTGGATAAAAAAAATTCAATAATAATAAGGTGGGGAAATTTATCATACCCACGATTGTATTCAGCATCTCTTTGTCAAAACAATGAATTTTGTGAAAAAAATTTGTCTAACAACTGCAAATTGAATATTCCAATATTTCAATATTAAGTAATAAGTATAATAAGTATTCTCTTCATTAATGATGTTATTAAAAAATCTCAAATTTCAATGGTTTGGACTATCCCCTATATGGAAAGGTTATAAGTTCAATTTTTTTAAAAATTGATATTGTAGGCTTAGGGTTTTTTCTTTTCCCACAAGCCCTTTTGAAAATTAATTAGTGCTAAACATCAATCATATCTATTATATTCCTCACATAATACGCCCAAACAATATCATCTTTGATGCATGTAATATCAAAATTTAACAAAGTGCTCTTTTTGAGGTTTGAAATTGCAAATGTAATTTAACATTTTCAAGCATACTAAGCAATTTTTAAAAAATGTTTTGTTGAAAATTCATTAAAAATCCCCCTTTTAACACACATTCTTTAGATATATATTTAGAGATTCATTCTCAATTAATATCACGTGATATTTAGAAAACCTTAACCAAATTGAAGCTATATATGGTTTTCAAAATTATCATATTACATTATATTCAAAGATAAACCATGATAAATTATAACATAATTTACTTTCCTAATAGCTCATTTTGTATTTCAAAACAAGTTATGTCATACATCACAAAAAAATTGAGCCACAATTTGTCAATAATAGTCATGTGTAATTTATTTTTTCATAAGTTTGTATTATTTAAACACAAATGTTTAAATGGTATGAATAAACATACAACATCCATGTCTAGACTATGTGTATGATATTCATGTTGAAACAATATGAGCTTATGAAAAACAAATTTTGCATGACTACTATTGTCAAATTGTGACCCAAAAAGTTTATCATGTATTTGGTTTTAGTCGAAGATTTTTTTTCCATATCACTACAACCACAATTATGAAGATATTTCAAGAAAATTGTTAATTCTTGTGATATTTGTGTTTTAGAAAAAAATTGTTGTTTTCCCCCAAATGGGTTCTTAATGATTGCCATTACTTACATTACGATTGACTCTTTTCATTCCATCTTGGTGGTGATCAATCAATTGATGACAATAGTTCATGTTGTTTTGGATGTTTAAAAAAATGATTAGACAAAAATGACCAAGTAATTTTTTTTTATTGTAATTTTTGATACCTTAATTATTTATCATTTAAAAAAATCATTGATTTGAATTTATATTTAGTCATAAAACAAATGCTTTAAGTTACTTAATACAACAAACCAATTATCTTTGAGTTTTATCCATAAAAATAAGTAGACATTGAAAAATATTCCAAATAAAAAATATATATATTTGCAATGTATGACTTATGTTCATAAAATAAATGGTAAATCTTTCATCTTTATTGGCATTTGATTCCAATGATTGTATGCATTCAATATACATCAAACACATGTATTTGGAAATCATGTTCTATGTTGTAAGTTTGGTGTTTGGTTGTGAACAAGATAATATCATTTTGAAGTGTAGAATGATTTGTCATACCTTCAAGGTAAGGGTGATATTAAGGGTGTATTGTGTGGAATTCCAAAAAGATTCAATGGTCCAAAAGTCCAGTGCAAACCTTAAAGTTTATGGAGTCACAAAAATAATCATATGATGATTTATGAAGTTAAACTCATAATTCATGAACAACTAATTTTCCATTAACATGCCTTCATTTGCATCCACAATATCAAGTTGAACGGGTGATCCAAGACATGACCTTCTAGCAACCTTGGCTAGGTGTCTTATTAGTGGTAATTCATCTAAAAGTGTGAATAGAAAGCTTATTGCCATTAGCAAATCCATATATTAAGATAGGAGTTTGTTGTTTGGATGTGAAAATGTTTGAGAGTTTTACCATGCTACCATGGGGTGTTATTGGTTCACCCAAGGCTTCCTAGGTGGACTAAAGCCCATTTCATAAAATTTTAAGAACTAAGTTTGGGGAATCACTAGGACTTAGTTCTTAAAATTTTATGAGGGTGGTGAGGGGGTGTGTCCCAATGAAGTCAAAACAAAATCCTATTCTAGAAGGACACCCATTCAGTCTCCTCGCTACCATCATCCATACTCAATGACCCTTAAACAATAATTTGAACGAGTTTAAATATCATGAAACTGAGTTTGGACTTGTAAAGATGCACAATATCGATATTTTTAAAAAAAAAACCAATAAAAAATGTGATTCACTTTGATTGGTTGATCACAATGATTTGGGGCATGTGATGACATATAATTGATCCTCATTCTATGGTGTCTACAATTTCATGTTTAGAGATGCACACCAACTATTCTAATACGTGGGGTAGATTCGACACTTATATGTCAAATTATTAATTAATTACATTTTTTTCATAAAGTAAAATATTCTTGAAGATTCAAATTTTTTTTCCTTTTAATTTTTCTCTTAAAATTTTGAAGAAGAATTTCTGAAAATTTTAACATTTTTGAAAATAATATAATTAATGTTAAAGCTCCCCAGGTAGTAGTAGTAGAGCATGGGACTCTTTCTTCCTCCTTGCTCTTCATTTCCAACAAAAGTGACCATGATTTTGTGTTGTCTTTTACTGCAGATTTTGTAACCAACCCCAAATATGTAAAGTGGAATTTAAAGATCTTATGGGGGACTATGGTCCTCTAATTATTCATAGGATTTTTGACCTTTCCCTTTTCCCCAAAGTGTAGCACCCTACTCAAGAGTAAGGTCATACTAGAGAGATATGGAAAATATTAAACATGCCAAGCCTTCCCCTTCATGGTCCCCAATGGTGTTGTCTATGTAGCCTTCACTTCATCATGTTATGTTAAATTTGTAACTCGTCATACCATCCCCATCCTCGTAGAAGGCATGCAAACAACATGTCAAGTGATGTGATGTCACAAGCATGTTAACATAGGATGTTCCTCCCATTAGGGTTTATGTTTTGCAACACCTTTTGTGTTTGTGTTTTGTTGCTTTTGTTTTTAATTTTTTGTTTTTTGTTTTTTTTTTTGGATCTTGTTGCACCTCCAATCCTTCAAGTTTTTTAGTAGAGTTTTAATGTTGTTGGCAAATTTTATTGTGGAAGTTTCTTAATTTCAAATGTTGTGAATTTTGTCTATGCTTCTCTTTAAACACAAATTTGACATGAGAGTTCCAATTTTGTTTTTAAGCTTATTCAAGTTTGGTTGTTGTGAAGTTGCTTGTTTGAAGCCTTTTTATTTTCCACAAATGTGTACAAATATATTATTAACAATTCCCTAGTAATATATTTGCTAACATTTGTGAAAGTGTTAATGGTTAGGTCATGAGGAACAAAGATATTTGATTAAAGAACATTGAAAAAATGATAAGAGTATTGAGTGAAAACATGATTTAGTGGCAACCATAAATTTGGTAGAAGTGACATGATCCTTGGTACCACTATGATGATTTTTTTTCTTTTTATTTTCTTTTTTCCAAATTTTGTGATGTGGCCAAATTGGCAATCACCCACAAGAAGAATTAGCCAAATTTGGCCAAAGACGAGATAAGAATCCCTTTATATTTTGGCTACATGCTGAAACTTGTTGTAGAAATTTGGCAATTTTTAGGGTCTTTTTTTGGAATTCAAAATTCGCCACGATGTGTCATTCTTTATTCACAAAAATCCTTTGCATGTGTCAAAACAATATTTTTCAGGTCTAAAAAAATGCAAAAAAATCAGGTCTCACTTTTAATACCCGAATAACCTTTGCCTCATTCGTTATGATGGGTGAAGCTCACAAATGATGGACACTCCCCCAAATTAGGGGCAACCACCCTTTGCTTCACTGCCCTTCATTTCACCACCCTTTCATTTGACCTCCTCCCACGTGGTTTTAAAAATTAAACAAATAAAAATCCCATAGGTGTTGTGGAAAGGTGCCATGGCTATTGGGGGGAGGGACAACATCTGCCATGGCTATTGTGGTCAAACCGTATTAACTAGCGAGTTGATCACCAAAATTATGTTTGTCTAATGTTTATGTTTGTTCATTTGACCTCCTATATGGTTTTTTAAAAATAAAAAAAATAAAAAAAATAAAAATCTCATAGGTGTTGTGGAAAGGTACCATGGCTATTTGGGGGGAGGGACAACAACTATGGCCAAGGCTATTGTGGTCAATGTATTAATGGGTGATCACCAAAACTATGTTTGTCTAGTGTTTATGGTTGTTGGGTTGGGGGAGGGAAGGAGGGTAAAGCACTTATGTTAAAAATTGGATGTTATATTTTGTGATAGTAAGTGAGTGGTTCTTCAGTGATAGGAAGTGATTTGCATTGGAACCAATGAATGAAGCTGGCTCATAAATCCAAGTCTTTTGATCTTTGGAACTTTTCACAAGTGGAGACTTTTTTCATCACAACCTTTTTTGTCTGCATTACTTGCATTGTCTGGTGAATTGTTTCTCCTCCTAATTGTGGCAAAGGAGTCAGAAAGGCTATGCAATTGCAAAAAGGCCATTAGCACTTGGCCACAGCCCTTTTTATTAAGCGAACCAGTTTCGTTGATGAAAATGTCTGTATTCCACTCTTTCTTCTCCTCGTCAGAGTAAACAGACCATGACGAAACGGATGGATGACCAGATGAATGGACAGATGGATAATGGAACAGATGGATGAAATGATGCTTCATGATGTCCTTTACTATGTGTAATATATATAGAAGATTCTCATAATCAAGGGTTTCATGATTGGTTATGGGAATATTGTTTTTTTAACAAGGGGTTTAAGGAGTCCAAGGGTTTTAGAACATGAGACTGGATGCCAGTACATTTGTTCAGCACATGTTCACCCAACTTAAACACACCTAATGCTCTGACAAATTGGCTTTACAACTCACAATCTCATCTCATCTGCCCATACCTTCTCCTCCTCTTCCCCAAAGCATAGCTTACAAAATCTGTCCTACTACATGGGTGCACTGGTGGGTGCTGGTTCAGTGTAGCCAACTAACTAATCTAATGTCAGTTGCATCACAGTGTGAGCTTATCTAATTAGGGTTTTCCTTCAAATTTGTGATATAAAAAATTTGAAGAAAATTTCCAAAAAAGAAGAAGAAGAAGAAAATTAAGTTGAATTTTTACTCTGAAAAAATCAAAAAAATTCCTAAATATTTTTTTTGTCAGGGGACAAAACACTGTATCTTCTAATACTAAAGTCTCAAGACTGACTGAAGCCACTTTGTACCCCAGCATTCTGGCCTTTTACTTAAATTATCACCCTACTTCCCCCAACTTGGCACTACTATAAATGTCTGTCTGTGTCTAGTGGGTGACATGACCAAAAGGACACAAGCGGCTGCTTTGCCAAAACACTACTTCCCTGTTCCATTTCAGAGCACAAAATCCACCTACAACTGGTATGTATGTGGACCTCTACTGGTACTTAGTTGCATGTGGATACCAGTTGGGCACACAGGCAGTGTGACTGTTGTTCTTTCTTCAACTGGAATGTCAGTTGCAAGTTCAGTTTTGAATGCCATTTCTTGGGGAAGATAGGTTCAAAGCACAGCCAAAAGAGTTCTCTTAAATGCAGAACAATACAAAAAAGTACTCATGCCTGCCCAGCTGCCCCTTATTTAATTATCTAGTTATGTTGCTGCCCACATACATTTTTGGCCCCTTGATTATTATGCACCTAATGGGGTGTGTAATGGATACTACTAAGAAGCATAAAAACACTAGTTAGTGTCCATTGCATTCCCCAAATACATGCATAACCATGGGTCCACATGTGTGTGTGGGGGGGGGAGGGGGGCATCATCACCCATAGTTTTTTGGAAAATATCATTTGGGCTAAGGGCAGATCAGATATAATTTAATTGGGAAACTGGGCAGGAATTTTAAAAAAGAAATGCAGCAGTACTTTTGTATTGTCTGCATTTAAGACCCTTTGGCTGTGTGCTTTGAACATCTTCCCACTTCTTGTAGCATGGAAAGGACAACAACAAGTGGGAAGAATTGATGCCTCTCATCACCCGAGGCTACTACTTTCCTCACATCTAAGGTAATGCTCAGTGGAATTTCTCACTATCCGAGAGGAAGAGGGCCCACAATACTGACCACACTGGATTTGCCTTGCATGGGTGCATTTTGTATAGGAGAAGCGACTAAGTACAGGCCCTTCCGTGATTTGAGATCTGTGCCCAAGGCTGGCAGGCCGAGATAAAAATACAAAGGAAAAATCCAGGTAGCGCTTTACGCAAAATGAACTGCCTAGACAAGCCATAGGGCCCACCCACCATACTGACTTGCCTTGCCCATTTTGCTCAAGGCAATAATGTACATACGAGTAGGGTGGGCACACTGTTCTGGCTTGCCTTCCCTCGAGGGCATGTTGCAAAATGCAATCAATGCCCCCTCCCAAGGGCATCATGGAATGAAAAATGACTTGCTAATACTGTTCAGAGTCTTGACAACCTGCCATGAGCAGGGATGATGTCATCCACCCCTATAAACACACAAAGGTCTCTAGCTATATGGTCATGGGAATAGGGTAGTATGGGCTGCCCAAGAAATTATGAAGTTTGTCTTGAAAGCATGATTATTTTATGGTTTGCCCGTTGGAAATGAAAACTTATTTCAATGGTAGATTGCAAAATATGAGAGTTTATGGTCTGTTCTTAACTTTGTATATGTATACTCTTTTTTGGGCCGTTTCAAGTGATGTGCTGGTTCCTAGCACCTAAATGAAGTCACCATTTCATATTAGTGTGCATCTGAGTTCAATAATGAAGTGTCTTCAAAACTATTAGCCCCTATAGTTTTTTTTTTTTGGGTAGCAAGTTTTTGTCATTTGGCGAAATATTTTGTCAATTTTTTTTTTGTTGAACATTCTTTTTTTTAAAAAAAATCACCAATTTTTTTTTTTTAAAAATTTAAACTACAAAATCGCCATGTTTTTTTTGCACATTGTTCAAGCAAGTAACCGGGATAAAAAAGGATTTTAATAATTTTATACTTTTGTAGTTGGCCTATAGTCAAAACATGATTAAATTTCCTTGTGGTTGATCACCAATGTGGCAACGTCACAAAATTGATTTTTTTTTTTTTGGGTGGCTTGGCCGAACCTTCGAGGGGTTTTCATGTAAGTAATATAGGCAGTATAGGTAGTCTTCAGAAAGTGCATACTACATACCTTAACCCCCAAAATGTAAAAATGTCAAAACTTACATAAATGCTAAAGTCCTTAGGTCATTTTCTACTTCATAATTATTCCACATGGAAAGTATTGTGCATTTTACACAAAACTCACACTTAAATGCTAGGCGATCTTGCAACTTTCTTCAGGTTCATAGTGTGGGGTTGCCAAGATAGTTATCATGTGTTGCCTAATGTTGTCATCCACAATAGCCTTTCCTAAGAACACCCTACCTAGTAACCTAGAAAAACTGTACCATGGTACCAGTGTAGGTGCTAGTTCACCCAAGGCCCTCTCTCACTCTCTGCTGAGCCCAAGTTTAAAACAATTCCCAGGTTTAAAATTACAGCCTCTAAAGAGGCCTCCCTCCCTAGTACAGGTGCAGTTGGCCCGGTTCATCCTGGCCAAACCACAACCGGACCGGTACTGTGATATAGCAGGCAGTCCTGTCGCCACACGTAAGTGGGCGGAGCAGACGGAGGAGACTGCAGAGCACGTGGGAGCATCCGCGGGTATCTGCCTTGGTCACGGCCCAGTGGCTGGCTGGCCCACTAGGCTACTAGGCAGGTACACCACCCTCCAGGTTTTGCTGTGGAACTGGGTCCGGCGCGACGTGGCGCGTTGTTGTCAAGTGGAGACCAATGGCGGAAGGGAAGCAGCCAGGCAGCGGCTGAGCAGAGTTGATGAGCATTGAGCACGCGTCTGCAGTGGGTGGCGGTTCGAAGCCACGCGTAGCATTCGTGAAATCGATCGATCGGCATTGAAAACGCAAATTACGAAAGAAAGCGGAGGAGCATCACGATGATTCATCGCGCATGAATTGAGGAGAGAGCAGCGACTCAGGAGTCAGGAGAGAGCCGTCTGTCTGTGCAGAATCACACACGCTCTGGTAGTGTGTACTGGATGGACTCTCTGCTTACTACAATACTTGTTTTTCCTTCCTCTTCTTCGAGGGGTCGTGCACCGAACAGTTTACAGGCCAGCCTTTTTTAGCCAGAAAGCTACATATACATTAAAAAGTGCTAATATCCAGTTTTTTAAGGATTTTCAATCGCCATAATTTGACAAAAATTTAAGAAAAAACCACCAGATTTCTCTATATATGGTTCAAGTGTGTTAGTAAAAAACATTAAAAGATGTTTAACAAGTTTTACTTTCATATGTAGCTAGTAGCTAAATTTGGCTAAATCTTCGTGTGGTTCATTGCCACTTTGGCTAAATCTTCATGTGGATCACTGCCACTTTGGCTGCATCACAAAATTGGCCAAAAAAAAGACCAAATAAATAAATAAACATCATGGTTAACTTTTTTGTTTGTTTTTTTTTTTTTTGTGGGGGGGGTAAAATTTTTTGTTGCAACCAAAGTGCTAATAATCCTGAAGTCAATTTGACCAACT
>Ga0116231_10003967_pt1 | contig 30262 bp, 20 predicted proteins | sample S1TSphgellanicum_2_FD_89695 | JGI IMG/M metagenome (GOLD analysis project Ga0116231, IMG submission 89695) | Host-associated microbial communities from peat moss isolated from Minnesota, USA - S1T2_Fd - Sphagnum magellanicum MG | ecosystem: Host-associated > Plants > Peat moss > Unclassified... | reverse complement strand
CACAGGAGGAGAAGAGAAAGAGGTGGTGTAGGCTATATTGTTTGTCAAAAACACATTTTTAAAAAATATATCTCTACCTCTCTCTCTCTCTCTCTCTCTCTCTCTCTCTCTCTCTCTCGTTCCAGGCCCATATCTTCCTTATTTATTTTTTAAAGTCTGTTTTGAGTGATTTAAAAGCTTGATGGGTGTGTAAACTAGGGCTTTCCAAAACTTCTTTGTATTTTAGAGTCAAAGATGCAACAATCAAAGATTTTAAGCTTGAAATCTTGATCTGTTTTAAATTAACTCATGACCAAACACTAAAACCCCCTTACACCAAACACCCTCATATTTTCCCCTTTCCTTTTACTAAATTGAGCAATTTTTGCAATGTTGATAACACTATGTGGAGGGCTACAAATGTTCTTTGAGCTTCAGAAGAAGCAGAGGAACAATGTGTGAAGATTTGACCTCCTTAGAGTTCTTAATTGTTCACTCACCAGCCTATCTACCCTAGCGAAATTTGACTACAAGATCAAAAGTAAAGTACAAAATTTTAAGGCCCACTTTTACAATAGGGACCAAGATCAAGAAATTTCTAACCCTCTTGGCTCTCCACTAGGTAGGTAGGTAGGTAGGTAGGTAAATAATAGGTACCTACCAGAATTTTTTTTCCCCTCAAATTTGTAATGTAGTCACACTGGGTGATCATGCACAAGAGGAATTAGCCAAATTTGACTGCAAGTCAAAAAAGGAAAAGTACAAAATTTGAAGGCCCATACTTTTTACACTAGGGCCCAAGCTCAAAGAAATCTCTTGGCCCAATTTAAATATTTTAGTGTCATAACTTGGCCTCATATTGTAATGTTTTTCAAAAAGTTGGAAGTCGAATATTGTAAAGTCAATAGGCCTAAGTCTTAGGCCCAATTAGTGTTTTCTTTTTTTTTTTTTTTATTTGCCGAATTTTCACTCTCGTGACAACAAAAAAAATGTAATCCATTGCAAATTGAACAAAGGATTTTGATGGAAAAATTACACAAAAGTTGCCACTTTTATTTTTTGGTTCATTCCTCATAATTTCATTCACATTTTATAGGCAAAGGGTGTCACTCGGTGTTACAATGTGCATAGGTGATCTCTATTTTGAGATGTGCTTTTGTAGAAGGTGAGGGTTCTTCTAGGCTAAGCAAAGGTCCTCCCCTTCCCTTATTTGATATGGAGGAGAGGGTTCAAGAACTTGATGTTCCCCCTTGTTGTTTGCTCTCTTAAGTGGTTCTTTTGTCTTTTTGGATGTGGGTCCTTCCATTTTGTTTCTTGTATTCCCCATTCTTTTTGGGTGGTTTGGTTTATTTATGATTGGCAAGGTTTCATCATCTTTCACTTCTCATGTCTGACCTCTAGCCAAATTTGGTTCATTCCTCGTGTTGACAATAACAACTTGACAAATTTGCAAGAAAAACCCTTGACTTTCAAAGAAGGAATTTTTTTTCTTTTTTTCTTTTTTTTTAAAATGCTCTTATCAATTTCAGCAACCCTTCTATTTACCTTACATTTTAAATGAAATGTATCAATTAATTCAACATTTGTCACATACTTTTGAGCCAAATGTATGAATTAATAAGTAGGTAGGTAGTTATCTCCACATCTTTCTTTTTTTTAAATTCCCATCTCACAACTAAGATTGAAAAATAATAATGAGACAACTTCTGGATTGAGCCCGCACCATCCATTGGATGCATGTTATTACTTAGTTGTGGATGAACTTCAACTGAGTTAATATTTGGTTTAACCTTGGTAACCAATTCTATAGGAAATAGGTCTCATATGTAGGTAGATATGTAGGAAAATAAGTAACCACTTAGTAGGTAAGTAGATGGTTTATACATAAGTAAGGGCTGTTTTTTTTACTATCTACCTACTAACAACTTGTTTGTGGGTTGTTAATAAGAAGGTAGGGGAAAAAAAAAACCCCCAACTAAGCTAACCACCATGGTTATCTAGGGAACTGGAACCCAACAGAAAATCGTTTCTTGACCACTTACCCATTCATCCTGCAGTGCATGAAATGTATCTTGTAGTGCTGAATGTTTTTCTAAAATGCCCATGGTGCAAAAATTTGCGCCCAAAAAAGGAGCATGGGTAGGTTCATAGTAGTGTTGGTCGGGTATCAACTTCTGAACATACCCACTTCTTGGTGGTTGTATCAGATTCTTTTCTTTTCTTTTTCTTACCATGCTATTGGGTATTTGGTATTTTAAAAAAAAAATTCATACCAGTCCAGTCCGGGTATGGGGAGGTTGAAGACTGATTTTTTGGCTGGAAATAGGTATGAAATAAGCATATGCCTCATATCAAGACGGATATAAAATGGGTACAAGGCTGATATTACTTTACATAACTTACTTAATAGGCTAATACAGTTATAAGGCTGGTATTGCCTCAACTCATACAAAACTGGTAGGGTCCTTGATACCAATGTTGATACCTGGCAGAGAGGCCCATATACCAGACCAAGACTGGTGCATAGCCAGGTTGGTAGTGGTATTAGAGTTATCCGTAAAATAACCATGTCTTTGGGCCTCCTTTCACCCCCTTTCCCCTCTTTCAGTGGTATCCGCAAAGTAAAGACATTTTAATAAATCTCACTCTGAAATGTTGATACTCAGCATTTAATGCACAAGGTTCGAGACTAATTATAGTTGTACAATTATGATCATTGAAAATATACCCCAACGTTATTTCAGCGACAAGTCGTAAATGTGTCACTCTTTGAGGCAGCCACGTGCGGGTTTCCATGCATGAATAGCGCGGGCCACAGAGCAAACTTGACACGAAAACATGTCATGTTTCAGTGGTGGCTTGGCGTTCATTTTGGCCAGTCGAAAACCACGCATCACAAAACATGAACCTTGAAACCTACCACCCATTAAAACATGTCAAGTTTTGGCGGGCGATTTGACATGCGTTTTGATGCATGGGTAGCCTGAGCCCTAGAAACATATCCCACTGAAACATGTAACATTTCAGGAGCTATGTTTCGGCCCCATCCATCCAATTTCCATGTTCCTCCATGCGATCCCCATCCATGTCCCATGACCCATCCATGACATTTTAGACTTTTTTTAACTTCACATCATCGTTGTGTATTTTTTTTGTCGAACTTTGACGTTTTCATTGACACTCCCCCACCAGAAATTTAGTTAAGGTTTTGATAACAAAAAGAACTCATGGTGGCGCTAAGGAAGCTCTATCTTTTCACCCACACCAGATCATTCATCATGCTCTTATTTGTAGTTTTCTTCACTTTCATTTTTCCATTTGAAACATAGCAATGTTGCGCATGAACAGTCCTAGGAACTAATAGCTTGTCATGATACAACAATCTTCAAAATATAACCAATCTTCTCATAATAAATTGCATTTAGTTTGCAAAGGTCATTATGCACACACCACCTTAAACCCACGCATGTTTCGGCTTGAAATGCATGATATAATCCATTAAAACATAAACCACTAAAACTCACATGAAACATAAACCACTGAAACCTAGTTCAACCACTGAAACCCACTCAAAACATAAACCATTGTAACATAGTTTGACCATTGAAACCCACTTGAAACATAAACAACTAAAACCTAGTTCAACCAATGAAACCCACTCAAAACATAAACCATTGAAACCTAGTTTGACCACTCAAACCCACTTGAAACATAAACCATTGAAGGAATTCAAAGTTAGGGACCCTAGAATGAAACAATCTCCGAAACATGACACAATCTCATCTTGAAGCATATCCACATCCAAGTCACTTTCAAACATAAAAAGTTTTACCTTTGAAACATATATTTAAATCAAATATTGTGCACCTAGGCTATATGGAATGATAAAAGAATTAAAATGTTGCCTTAAACTATTGATTTCCAAATCAACATCATCAATGATGAAAGCATTTAGTTTCCAATCTAGTTTTGATTCTTGCATCTTTCGATTGATAACATCCATTCATTTGGACAAGTCATTTCGTTTACTCCAAGATGTGATTATGTACGCAATTGGACAACCATTTTTCCACTCGTCAAACATCATCAATGTGTACAATGGAAATTATTATGAACATAAATAGCTTTCAACATGTGTCAACATATAACAATCGTGTTTCATTATGTTTTAGAGGTTTCCTAGGCTTTGCAATGTAAGTTATAGTCAAAGAATTTACCTTATTTTCATTTGTTCCAAAGGTAGCATCAATTACAACCCCACTTTGATGACCATATTGTTGCATCATTGTTGTTTGTTATGGAGTCTAAATTTCGATTGTGAATGGGATATTACTCCTTAATAGCTCTCCACCAACTTCAGACCCACTCTCCCGGTAATAAAACAAAACATTTTGGTTCTCTTGAACCCACATGCGAACACTTTTCGCATCATTCTCATGTTTTTTATATGTTTCCTTTGCTAACTTTTTGCCTATGTTTCGTATGTCTTTTTCACATAGAAAGGTGTCCCTAGTCAGGTTCCCGTTGGTTTCTACAAGTTCCCACACATTTTTACGATATTTTGCCATCACTTGTGAAAGACAAAGCCTTAATCACAAATTGTCAACTACGAAGTCCTTTAAGGCTACGGAAACATGTGCAACAAATGCAATTTTGTACCCCTAGAGGATGTTCCCATGGCAAAGACCTTTTGTCACATTGATGTCTATCCTTTCATAATAGCATATCTCTAAAATTGTAAGGAGAAGATATAACATTTTGATGATAAAAGCACATTGGCAGCCTTTTTTCTCAGACCTTCCATTACTTTCGATTATAACGCAAGTTCTTTATTTTCCTTTCCGGATTGCTTTACCTCTCTTATCAAGAGATTTCTTTATGAAAACCATGTCCTCTATTAGCACCAACAAATTATTTGTCCTATCTTCTAGGCCAAAATTGCAATTATACCTATAAATCAACAATTCAAAAAAACTCAAATTGTGGCAAAATCTAATGTTGTGTAAAAAAGTGGGACTCTAAAAAAACAAATGACTCTTAAACATAATAAGGTCAATCTGTGTTCAACATTCAAAACTTGGAGAATTCCAAATGACTATCCCAACATGGATAGAACAATTTCCCTCTCTCATTTCTTCACAACTACCGGCATGTGAACTTGCAATTTGCGTCACTACACTATTCCTCTCCATCAATAAAATCTTGCATTTAGTTTGAAGAGATGTATGTTGTTTCCATTTTGTGCTCTCCAAATTTGAAATAGACTATTCATATCAATCCCTCTATGTGAAAATTTCGAAATGCGGATGTTGCACTATATGTTGAATCCCCTGGAAACACTATGTATTCAAATTTAAATACAACATGGATGACATATCCCATCTTTCTTCAATTGGAAGTTGATCAAAACCCATCAAAAACATAACTCGGAACTAGAAAGCAACAAGATGAAAGTGGCCAATGAGACATAGGTTAGCCATTACACTCCCACAATCATTCACCCCCTATCAAATGAGCCGTAAAAGTCATCATAAATGTTCATCAAATGTATATGGGGACATGCACTTGATAGATTGAGGTTCTTCTAGGTTTTGGGAAAGCTAATTTTTGGCCATCATTAGCATTGAATATGATGCATTTTGGCCTTTTCGACACCTTAACATCTAGACACAAAAATATTCATAACATGACCATGTGCTAATTATCAAGAAACAAAAACCCTTGGAAGTAGGACATTGAAACATATTAAGTTCTCCGGAACATAAGAAATGAAGCGAAAAATAATTTTTAGAAACATCAAAACTTCACTAAAATATGTGAAATCCATAAAATCGTAAGAAAGAGGAAAATCCTAGACACAAAAAAATGTCGAAACATAACAAATTCATAAGTAATCCCAAAACCGAAACTGAAACCAAAACCTAAACTTTGAGATTTCCTAAAAACTAAAACAAAATTCCAATATTATTGATGTCTAAACACAAAAATATGAGTAACATGACCATGTGCTAGGTATCAAAAAACAAGAACCTTTGAAATTAACACATTGAAACATATTAACTACTTCAAAACATAAGTAACATAGGAAATTCACCAAAACATAATTTTTAGAAACATAATAAACAAAACCATATTTTTTAAACATAGATTTTATACTAAAACATGACAGAAACATAAACTTGAAACAAGTAGTCTACTAAAATATTATAAACACAAAAGTCACAAACCCCATTGAAACATAAAAATTCAAAAAGACACATTATGCTCTAATCCCAAAGGTTGAACCATGCAGAAGTAGAATACAATGTCAAAAAAAATTAGAGATACTTGTGAAAATATGATGGTAGTAAGTTTTGGGACTCACTTCCACAATAGGATAGTGTTCCCTATCGCCATGCTTGTCCAAGTATTGATTAAAATATTCTACAACTAAGTATCCACATTCCCATGCTCCATTCTATGGGGGCAATAGGACATGTACAATTGGCTTGATGCCAATAATCACCCACTCATTAGAATTGTGCGACATGCCTTTTGTGTAAGACCACCCAAGCATTGCACACTTCACAAATTGATTTGCCTTCCAAGTATTATGACATCCAAGAATAGAGTCAAAGTGTAATGTGCAATGGTGCTCTAATATGAAAAAAGACTAGTGGTTCCACTCATTGTATGGAAGCACCAAAGTGTCTTCCAATTCGTTCGTATTGTGGAAGTTTTTAACACTCCATTGGGTAATTTTTTTTCTTATATTACCTTCATCTATGCACATATGATCCAATACCGGCACAATCCAATTATGTACAATATAATAACATTTCCGAAAATCAAGTTTTTCCAATTGTCAAATAAATTGTAAATAAAAGTCTAACATTGTGCCACGCAGTTCCCCTTGCTAATATAACAGTGTTTTGAAATCAACGTCCTTTGGCCAAAGATGAATTTCCCTCTTTATATCACCCGCAAAGAATAGCACATAGTCTCAAAGCTCATCCTTAGTATATGTTTTAGCCCTGTAGATAGGTGTATATTAATTAATATTTGGGTCCTCAATATTTTTTTACTTTCATGTTTCAGTATGTATCCATGGATCTAAAATAGTGAAGATTTATGTTTTTGTCTATTTTTGTCACTACATTGCCATGTATCTTTAATATAATGGTTCAATGTACATATTTCCATGTTATTCTAGATCTAGGTTTCTAATGATGATATGTTTCAAATATTGAAACGACCATACCTTGTGGTCTTGAAAAGCTCAGTAACCTAAGAAAACACAAAAATCTTATTAGGAGATGTACTCAAAAAGGAAAAAAAATGGAAAAAGACATAGTTGAATTAGGAACTTGCTATTTGGCTTTCGCGAAGTGAACAAGCCACTAGTCATTTTTAGGTGTAGCCTCCAACATAGTATAAAGTTCTTCTTCCAAAGGTGGCAATGAAACTTCATTATTAGAACTGGAAGAACTTTCTACGACTATAGTCCTTTTTTTCACGACTTTTTTCCTTGTAGCTTTAGCATCGGCCTTCGTTCTCCTAGGTTTTGCCTTTGGTTCTTTCTTCTTTTGGGTTTGAAATATTTTTTTTGTGGCAACATCTATATCCTTTAAAATGATCTAATAGCTTGATCAAGTGTTTCAAAACTTGGGGTACCTTCATTAGGTCCTTGTTGAAAAATGTGAAACACAATTTCAATTAGTGTCATTGCATTCATTATCGAATCAATGGTTGTATTCTCATCAATAGATGCATTTGACCAAGATATATTCCCATATATTGTTTCCTTTGGAGGCAAGACGCCAACCTAATTGGGATCTGATGGCACTGATGGCATGCGATCTTGTTTGATTCCCTTGTTAATTTTTGAAACATAATTAATATGATGTTCTGCTGAAACACAACCAATATCATGTATCACCAAAACTTGTTGAACTAGTGGAAAATAGACACTGACTATCTAACTTGTTTTAACATCCATTTTTTATACTAGGGCAAAGTTGATATTTACATCCAAAACATGGAAATCATCCAATGCACAAGTGGTTGTGGCCTCAACCTAACCTTCAACATCCTAAAGATAGTTTTTCAAAACATGATCAAGTTCATCACCACTCGAAACACGAGTTGAAGTTGTGTTTGGGTCCAATTCAAAACCAGTAAGAATTGACCCACCAAACTATTTAAATTTGTCCTTGTTGGTGTTAAAATCTCAAGGAGCTTTGATGGTTTCATTCACATTTGTAATTCAATCCTCTAAAACATGGACTACAACCATTTCTTGGAAAACCGAAACGTGAACCTTTGGAACATGGATATTCGAAACGTGAACCTTTGAAAGTTCAATATCTAAAACATGAACCTTTGAAACTTGAACCTCCAAAGTTTTGATGTTTAAAACTTGAAGTTCCTAAGGTTGAACTTCCAAAACTTGAATTTCCAAAACTTGAACTTCCAAGACTTGAGGTTCCAAAGGTTGAATTTCCAAAACCTTCAAAAGTTATAATCTCATTGGTAAAATATTGTTAACAATCCCTAAAACTTGAGGTGTGACTTCTAAAACACGAGGATTCGTAGGTGAAACCTACTTCGAGGTATCCGCATCTACCATATCCGCATTTGCTTTCACATCCTCTGGGTGATGCTCGATTTCAGATATTTCTGTGATGTGAGCTCCTTAGTTTTTAACCTGCTCCTTGTCCAAATTCTATGATTCATTTTTTTCACGAATCTTTATGCCCGAGCCAATGGTCACAAAGTCGGATGATGCTTCCAATGATAACATTGTTGGAACACCTTCAATTGTGAATTGAACTAGGAACAAGGAAGCACATCTTTGTTCTACCACCTTGTCCAAAGCAAGTGCAACTTCATGGGGGAGATTAGTTGAAGCACCTCGAACTTGAAGCACACACCCCAACGCATGTTTATCCATCCCATGTCTTTGTCTTCACGACATTGAAGATATCTCCTTATGTTCAGAAATGAATCTTCCCCTTGTTTCTCGTTTGTTTGTTCCCAAATTTCTTGGAACAATGTAATATCCTTGCACACCATATCCTCTACTACCCTAATATGTACAACAACAAAAAATAATGACATCTTGGAAATATTATTTGATGGTAACATGAACCTTTCATACGAAGCCTCTATATCCTCATTCCTAATACCCTCCCAAATTTCTTGTCCCCTGAACAAAAGATGATTATCTTGTTTTAAAATATTCATGACTTTCCGCCAAGCCAAGTGATATTCCCCCATCTTCATATTTTTAATGGATGTGCTATTAACGCCTTGGAGTGGGTAGGCACAATTAACATCCTTATCCAACGAACGTTAAAAAAAATCCTTTACTAATCGAACTTCCCAAGGAACATTCCTAAAAGGTGTTTTTTTCTATAAAAGATTACATGTAATTATTTTAGCCTCTTTGAAAGAATGTGGCTAGGGGAGTTTAGGCCTCTCTGTTGCAAATAAGCATTTTTCATTACTAACAACATGCCATAAATAATTCCAATCCCACTTTATAGCTTCAATTTTTCTTGCATTGGCCATATCAAACTCCTTGAGGGGCTTAACGACAAAGTCAAACCTTTGTTGTCTTAATAAATCCTTGTGTTTATTTTCTACTTCATTGAATCGTTCTAGACATTTTTATGCTCCAAAAATTCATGCAGGGAATTGGCGAATGATTGTTTGTCACCAACTTCCAAGAGGTCCATTATTTGGGAGACTGTAGCAACAACCTCATATCCATGTTTAGTTTGCATTTGAACCAACAGTAAAAGGTGTATTAACATACATCTAGCCTATATAACAAACATATGAAAAATGAATAAGAAATAATGATTAACATGTTACCGAAATCAACATTATATGTTACTTAACCAACTCCATTGAAACACGTTATATGCATGTTTTGAGGTATTGGTGGGGTCATAGAAACACGCAATGAAATTTGTGGGGTGATATAAACATGTCGTTGCCATGTTTTGGAATACATGGAGTGGCTATGTTTTGATGAGTTGAAACATTTACAATGGCACCTACTAAAAACTTAACAATGGAAAAAAAAAAAACCTAGGAAAAATGTGAATGTGAAACAAAACTTGAATGAATGTACCAGACACAAATCTTTAACCTTAAGTGATGTTGAAACACCAATGATGGAATTTTCAAACAAGCATATGTATTCAAAACATAGACATGGAATGAAAGCTAAAATAAATGATTGATGTGATTACAAATGCATATGTTAAAAATCAGATGTAAGTGTGAATGTACCATAATGGATTAATATGGTAAGAGTAATTGAGTACCACTTTATTTCTTCACATGAACTTTTCGAACGCGTAATAAGAAACAATGTTGAAGTTTGGATCCCACATAAAGGTATCAAAATCTCTACAAATTCTTCTTTATTTTGCAATTTCCAATCCCAATCAAAAAGATTACACTACAGTAATGCCAAATGTTTGGTGTTTCTAAGATTTTCCCAACAAACATTAGTTTCTGTTTCGAAAGTTCCCAAAACATTATATCAACCTCTCGTCAGGCGTCATTTTCACAGAACACCTTGTCAAGTTTTAATTTCTTCTTTTTATCCCCACCATACCCTTTTAGTTTTTTGGGAGTTGATTTTAGGGTATGTAATTCCTCTAGATTGGTACCCATATTTCTTGATGGTGAGGCTCTATTCAAAATATCTATCTATTTTAAGTCCTCACTCTTCAGATCATGATTTGAATTTAGAAACCTTGGAAGGTAAATGCAATCAAAGATGAAACATATTAGACCACATAAACAAGCCAATTAAAACCTACCGAAACATGGCTATCAGAAATCACCAACTTTTGCTCTAGGTTCGTTGACTATGAAAAACAAAACATGATCACATCCATGAACAAGGGATGAAATTTCGAAAGACATGTTTTGAAACATGATAGTTGTTAAAGAATTATAAAATTTGCCACCCAAACATAAACTTACCTACTGGTATTGTAACATGTTTATTTGAAATTGATAGAATGTTAAAACATGATTGAAACATGATTTTTTGTTGGAGAACTATGAAACTTCTGAAATTTTGAAAACAGAAATGTGTATATTGAAACATGTTTCACATGAACTAATATGGGTTGTTTTTCAATTGAACACTAAAAATTAAACTAGTCTTTTGCAAATGCTTTGCAATTGTTAATTGAATATTGTCAAAATTAAAAAAAACAATATAATGTTGTAGATTCAAATAAAAAGGTGTGATCCAATGCCATTATGTTACAATTTCTCCTAAGTGATAGGTTTCGGTGAATCGGGGCATTTGAAAATCCTCTCTAGCTTTGAAATTTGTTTGATTATTTGGCTTCCTTGTTTTGTGAGGCGTTGTTTACAAACAACAACAAAATCCTCCTGAGCTTTGTCACAAATCTTTAAGGGCAAGGTTTTTTCCTTCTTGCACTTGTGTTCATACATCTATATTCGCTGTAAAGCTAATGTAATTGAAGGGTGACTACTCCTTGGCTTCAACAATGCATTCACCTTCGCCTTATATTTTAGAACGTTTCAACCCTTCACAATATACACACCTTCCGTTGCATTTTTGTAATGGTGGGTACAACTTCAGTTTGAGAAGATTCCCTTCAAAATCCATAACTTTATCACGCCCCTTCTTTCGGTGCTCATTGATCCTCATCTTTTAATTCTTCTTGTAGTGACGATAAACACAAATAAACTCCTTGTCCTCTTGGCAATGACTATGACATTCCTTAACTAATCAGAACCATTCCTTGCAAATGTAAGTTTCATGAAAACTATTTTGTATATTTTCACATTTTCTACTATCATGTGTGTTGTTTCACTCTCCATGTTTCTTCTCTTTTATCAAGACTAATTCAGCTTTTGTGTTAAGAACAATGGAAGACTAGAAGAATAATGGAAGACCTAGATCGCTTTATGCTTGAATTGGAGGAAGAAAAAAAACTCGTAGTTGTAAGAAAACTAAAAAAATTTACAAAAGAAACTAAACCTTAATTGAACCAAAACTTGGGTGCGACGGTTCGTTTATTGTGACAATTGACATACGACTCATCCCACTTGTAATCAATTCCTACCTAAACTTTAAAACTGATTCCATTATTTTCATTAATTGTCTTGACAAAATAGTTCGATGAAAGACAAAGTGTGGGAAAGTTGAAAAAGGTCTAAAATATCATGGATAGGTCATGGGGCATGGATGGGGATTGCATGGGGGAACATGGAAGATAGGTGGATGGGTCCAAAACATAGCTAATGTTTTGGGGTGATATGATTCGAGGGCTCGGGCTACCCGAGCATCAAAACACAGGCCGGGCCAGCTGCTGAAACTTGACATGTTTCAGTGGGTGGTAGGTTTTGAGGTTCAAGTTTGGTGGGTCATATCTCGTGGCACGCGACTTTTAACCAGCCGAAATGAACGCTGAACTGCCACCCATACACGGCATGTTTTCATGTCAGTTTGCTCCGGAGCCTGTGCTGCTCGTGTGTGAGAACTCATGCTGATCCGCCTCAAAGCGAGCAACGCATTTATGACTTGTCGCTGAAATAACGCCAGGGTGAAAATATATGTAGCAGCAGCACTGGTGGCAGTGCTCAGGAAAAAGGAAAGACAGGATGAAACTCAGTTTACCACCAAAATTGATGGTTTTGTCAGTTTCATGACCCCTAGAATGCTAATGTACTTTTTTCGCAGGTTTCTTTTTAATCTCACGCTGTGTATGACCAAACTTAGGGTTCTGGTGCTGTATTTTTCTTACTTTATGGATAACTCTATTGGGTACTTTCTTTAACACTTTCAGACCACCTTGAGGTCTTGGTATTGGGTCCAAGTCTGGATTTTTAGCAGATATATATACACCTGATATTGGGACTATTTTAGACTTGTACAAGGCGGGTATTACCTCACCTCCCTACATGGGTAATATTAGGATAAATCTGGTATTGCATCAGCTCATACCAGACTGGTAAGGTCTTTGTTACCAGTGTTGATCAAGGATTTTTCTCAACAGATTTTATGATTTTAAAAAATATATATAATTTGGAAGTTTTCTGGTAATTAATGATTTCTAGTAACACAAAATTGAATCATTTCGCCAAAATTTTTGAAATTTTTACCCAAAAAAATTATAGAAATTTTTTTGTTAAAAACAATCCTGGTGCTGTACCAGACACAAGCCTACATACCAGATCAACACCAGTAGATACCCTAGAACCATGCCTACATACCCTATTATACCCTAGAACCAAGCTTGAGCCTCCATTAAGCAGATAGCAGTGTTGGGCGGTTATTAAAAACAGGAACAGACGATAGACCCTCAACAGTTATCAGGGTGGTTCTTAGTAGGGTTCATAACTACGGTTGTCAAACAAATCAAAGACCTGGTTCCGGTATATAACCATGGTTCTCAACAATTCAAAATTTGACTCTAGTGTTGAGTCCCATAACACCAAGCTAGTGATTTAGGACCTACACCTACTTACCATGAACATTTTATGTTAAGTTAACATTCACTTAACATTAAGCTATTATTGCCCATTTAACATTGGGTGCCACCTAGGATGCCACCTATATTTTCATTCAACACTGACTTAACATCAAGTGTGAATGCACCATAAGGCCTGGAATATTGGCCCCAAGGGTTGCAAATTGGCTTCCCAAATTCCTTTTGTTTTTTTTTTAAAGCCTTCGTTCCAAGGCAAGGCCGTAAAGTTCAGCATTTTCTTGGGGCAGATTGAAAAGATTTTTTTGTATTTCAGCCTTGATTCCTAATGTAAAGCCCTTGGGGATGATTTCAACTTTTGCACCAATAGGAATGCTTGATTTGAGTTGAACCTTGGCCTTGACACCTTGTGTAAAGTGGGCCTAATGTGAAAGTTGATGGTTCAACTCAGGTGCGGTTCATCTACAACTGAGCCATAGCATGCTTTTCATAGCATGCTTTTATGGGGGCATAGCTACCCCCCTATGCCCCCATTTAGAGCCAGCAAACAAATGGTCCCCTCACAAAACTTTCTCAAAACCCTAATTTTAGAACTTCAAATTGGACAACAACATAGAGTTTTTCTTTGTGATAAAGGGGATGAGTCGTTCATTCATGTTTACTTCACAAGGTGCCAAAAGACACAAGGCCCCCCCCCCTCGTCATGTGTTTGATAGATGCAAAATGTTGTTCTTGTTAGGAGATTATTCTATTTATATATATTATTTATTTATTGTTCTATTTTTGGAGAACATAATAATGTGGAAAACATGCAAATTTTGTTGGCCCCCCGCACATCCACATGGATACATGGCCACACCTCATATATTCTTGTCAACATCTAGTGCTCCATAATTTTATACATAAATTGATATTAAAAATCTCTATGGCACATTCAAAAGTTCTTTCTCGCCCCTTTACTAGATGGAGATGCTTTTGTTAATGATTATTATTAGTTCATTTTTCTGCATAACTCAATATGCCGCTCTCCCCCCCCTTCCCCCTTGCCTAGTTTCATGCTTCTATCTCACTCAAAATGTTCTTGCCTTGCTAGATTATGCCCAAATATCCTCTTATTATATGGCCTTTCCATACATTCCCCCTCCTCCCTATTAGCCTTCTTCCTTCAATTTGCCTCAAAAGCATTGAGTTCACATTGCCATCACCAATTCCTAGAAATTGTTATCACTCTAAAACTTGAAAAATACCATTCTCTCTTGAACACCATCCCATCATGCGGATGGTTAGTTGACCCCCTCTTAAGTCTCAACAACGAATACACTTGCACACAAATTGTTCTTACCAAGCAAAATTCCACGTCCCATTCTCTCACTTCAAAAATTTGCAAATTGATTTAGACTTAAAATTTTATTTGATCATCATTAGCCATCACATTTAATAATGTGAACTCAAATCTCAAACCCTCTTTAACACCAATGCACATAGTTGTGACCCCTCTCAAAACCAATGCACCTTTTCTCCTTTCCCAATCACCTCACCCCTTCACAATTGTCATGCATCATCCGAGAGTTTCATTGCTTTGATTGATGTAAAGCCCACAATTGCAAAGGGGGTAATAACCTTTTGGTGAAGAGTCTCTTATTTAGGAACCTTGGTTAAGGTATTTGTCTTCTCCCTATAGAAAACTTGAAAACCTCATCAATGACATCATTGTGTTATGTGATAATATGACGACACAAAAGTGTGTTAATATGAGTCTACCATTGCACTTCGAAAAAGAGAAAAAAGAAGTATGTTATTAACATGTGTCATAACTTTTATTGGAAATAATCTTTGATTTTCAAAAAAATTCTTGATTATTGTGTTGTATAAAGATATGGTGTGTATTTGTTTCATTCATTCTTTTGTGTGCTTGGATTGAATTATATAGTCTCCTTGTTTTAGTTGTGTTGTTAGGGTTTTTGAAAATAAGGTTTAAGGTATATCTAGGGTATAGGGTTTTTGGTATAATTTTGTTATGTTAATGTTTAGAAATCGAGATTTTGGGCATGTTATGTTTTATATTTTGGATTTTTTTCATGTAGTGTTTAAATAAAGTATTTGAATGTTCATTTTTAGAAAAGATATTATATTTCTCACAAGTGTTTTCTAAGTTATTTTTATGTTTAGTGCATCTAGATGACAAATGCTCAATTTTTTTTTAATTTGTTCAAACTTAAGTACTTATGTATTGAGATTGTTTTGTCTTTGCTTGTCATTTCATTTTTCAGTAATGGTTTTTTTGGGGGGTTGTTGTCATTATGTGTAAAGTTAGTTTTTGATGTCATTTTAATGATTTTTTATGAATTATTTTTTAAAAATTTGGGTTGTCATTTATACCCAAAAAAATCATGTAAATTTTTTTAGCATTTTTTTTAATTGGACGGAATTTTTTTGAAGTCTTGTGAAAATAATTTGTTGTGAAATCTTTATTTGTTGTAAATTTTTTTCATTTTAATCATGATTTATCTTTGTTTATTGGAAAAATTGGTGGTAGATGTAGGGATTATTATGGAACATTTGTTATTTATATTTCAATTTGTATATTCATTATTTATGAAAGGGTATATGAACTTGTATTCTCATTTTCACATTTTATTTTGAACTTTAGCACTTTGTTGATAACATTTTGACTAATTGCAATTAGGAATGAATAGTTATTAGTTTTATTCATAATAGTAATTAATCATGAATAATTAGTAATTACAAACATTATGTATGACAAAAGTTTCTATTTTTTGTTAGTTTTATATCATTTTCATAGCAAAATGAATGGATAGGACTTTGGGCATACTACATTTTTTATATTTTAGAAACTTTTGGTAACCATGTTTGTTTAATCAGAAGACATGTGATTATTCATTATTTTAACCAGTGCTTTTTATTTATTTTTATGTGTAATGCATAAATGACAAATACTGATTTTTCAATTTCTTTTGAAATTCACATTGTGTTTTGAAGTTGTTTCATCTTTGATTTGTTTTGCTTTGAAATAATGTTATTATTTGTGTTTTTTTGTTACTATCATTGTTATGGATGAAATTAATGTTTATTGAACTATTAATGTGTCAATTTGAGGTTGAATTTATTTATCCTGATTTTTGAATTGTTATCTATACAAAAAATATGTAAAGCTTTTAAAGTTTTTTAAATAAAAAGATAAATGTAACTATTCAAATTTTTGTTTATTTTTTCATCATAAACAAGTTTGTGTTTTTGAAAGAAAATTTAACAAGATGTGTGTTTTATATATATTTCATAAGTGTGTAAAACTAATATGATATTGTATGTTTATTATGTATTTTTTTTCTTTGAATTATATATATAACTTTTATGAGGCATGTAACGATGATTTCAATTGTTGTTATTATTTCCATATTTTGTGAACAAAGATGAATATTGGATGGTTTTAGATATACAATGGTTTTTAAATGGTATTTGTTATGGGTTGGATTGATTGTCTACAATAACATACATTGTTGGTCAAGTATTGTATTTTAGTGCACAAAATTGAACAAGTAATAATGTAGGATTCGTGTTCATAATAAAGTGCATATACAACACCTAATTGTCTTTAACAAGGTTTCTAGTGTTTGGTACATGTACATTTTTTTCTCATTTCATTTTCAATGCTATGAGTCTAATACAACTTTTAAAGTGTATCTACAAGTATTAATACTTGTAGTCATAAATTTTATGAAAAATGTTGGTGGAGCAAACTTATTAATAATTGCAACCATGTTTTACAACCATTGATCCAAATAATCTAGAAATGTCTTGATTCGCCTTTATTTTTTGTATCCTAGATTATATTTCATTATTTTTAATTTAAACTATCATCATTTGATACATCAATATTATGAAATCTTGACTTAATAAATTGGTTTTTTGAATAAAATCCATGTAGACGAAAATATAACATGATTCAAATATTTCATTTTTTCTAAATGCTAATTATTTAATAAGCAAATTTTCTTTTAATGAGAGTTAATTACACATATGTTATTTTCTACTAAGAACAAATAAATTATCTAACCTTTGATGATCAAAAACAAATTTTGAAAAATAATAATTAACTTTCAGCATTATATATATCACCATATCAAATAGCATGTGTGGTAGTATGTGTGCACAATATTTAAATTTGTTGGAACATTTACAATGATCCCATACTATCCCATACTATCCATATCCCTTTGATTAAAAAATTGTGCAAATGCAAGATATGGTGTTATTAACTATTATCTTGCCTTATTAAACATTAATCATATATATAACTTGGTATGAATAATTCATGATCTTGTACTTTTAAAATCCATTTTCCTTTGACAAGACTTACAAGTATTGACATGAGCTTACAAAACCATATTTTTAGAACATCAAGAAAAAATTTACATATAATTTAAACACATGTTGAATTTGAAAAGCAAAACATTAACAAGGGTGTTTAGCAATGTCCAAGATCCCTTTTTAATATTTAATAATGTATTTACCTTCAATTTCATATTTGATATTTCCATTAAGTTTAACAAACCTTAAATTAGGTTTTATTACAACAATATTTGTTACTTCTTCTTTTGAAAAAAAAGAAAATTTTGTACATATTATAAGGCTTGTTTAATACTTTTTTTAAAAATTACATTCATTTCTATCAATAACAATCTTACTATTATTTTCACATTTTTTAAATACTATATATTTAAATTTCATTTTACTAAAATAATATAGCCAAAATCATATTTGGAGAATTTTCAAGATAGATCAATGCAATCTTTTACAATGTCCATTCAAGATGCATTCTTTTATATTTCCATCAAATTGTTATCTGATTCCATGTTCCAACTAAAGATTTTTTATTTAACATTTGTATCATGGTGTTTATTACTATTTTAAAATATTTTGAAAATTGATCATATCATCATAATCACACCTCACATGTGACTAATCACTGACGAAAACATTACGACATATTTTAACAAGCTCAAAATTATTTTTTCCATAAACAATGTTTAATGGTTCATACTAATGTTGGCTGGTTATTGAATTTTGACCCAATTATCAACTTAGTTCTCCAACCAATTATTATAACAAACTACTAATATGTTTATGATTTATTAATAATAGTTTAAATAAAAATTTACATGTTATTGAATTTTCAAAATCTATTAACCTACTTGGATGACCTTATTATCATCAATGTAGGTTATTAGTATTAAAATATTAATTTCAATTTCTAAAAAATAAATTATATATTTATATATTTTTAAATACCCTATTACCCATTTATAATTGGCAATTATTAACCAATTATTTGATAACCTACATGTATGCGTAACCAATGGTTATTGCCCAATTGTTTTAATAACCTATTTAACACTAAAATGTTTTTTAATATTGATATTGATAGCATGTGTAGCAAAAAAATTCAAAAAACGCCTACTTGATGATTTGTTTTTTTTTAAACAACCAACACTAGTTGATACCCAATATGGTTTTCAATGTTAATTATTATTTGGCAATTATTTTTTCTCCAAATATGTATACAACATGACAAGTATTGTGAAATCTGAAAAAACTATAATAAAATCACCTCACAGTCCTCCATTGGTACTTGATATTGACATTTTAAAAATATATATTTTTCATAACTTGCTTGTCCATTAAGAAGATCACATAAAAGTTTATGACATTCAATTCATGCTTATGACAAAAATAAAACATGCAATTTTAATGAATCATTGTTGAACAAGTTCATTGTATTTAAGTAAATATGTTATCACATCAAATTAACTTTATTATATGTTACAAATTAACACTAGACAATTCAATATCTATATCCATGATTAAACACAAACCCTAAACTCTTTGAATTAAACCTTTAACGATAAATTTTAAAATAAAATCAATTGTTGATAATTTTGTGAAAATGTCAACAAAATAATATAAAAAAGAACCAAATCTCAATTGTGCCATTAAAAAACTTGCATAAATTATTATTTTAAAATTTTTGATTTGGTGCATAAATAAGCTTATACAAAAAGTCTACAATATCCAAGTAGAAACTCTAAAAAATATTAACTTCAGAAAGGTCAAAGACCCCATGTCTAATTGTTTGCATCCCAATATGCAACCCTAAAATTGTACAAATAAAAAAACCCTAATTTTTTTATAAAGCCACAAGGAGAAAATACAAACATACCTACCAAAAAACAATTCAAATCCAACATTTATGAATTAGATTCACAATCAAATATCCCATAATTTCTAAGACAATCTTGCCATTGGGTTTATTTGTCTTTCAAAATTTTCATGTACAACCCTTGATTTTTAAAATATTACAAATGTTTTAAACCAATAACCAATAAATGATTGACTCTAATGTCCACATAAATGCAATTATATTCTTCTTTGGTCTTTCACAATTGATGTAAATTTAACCTTTACCTGTAACCATGCATTTACACAAAAAAAAATATATATATATATTGTGTTTATATTTGTTAAAGAAAATGAATGGCATTTAATGTACATATTCTCAAAACATGATTCACCCACAAGAATGTTTAGGTTCCCTAAAACTTGCAACAAAATGTGCATCATGCCTTCAATACATGTACACCAATGACTTATCCATGTTAAAAAACAACAGACCAAGTCACAAGTGTTCCATAAACTTTATTTCAAATGTTGTTTTAAAGATATTGGTTAAAGTCTTCAATTTGTGCACTTCATTTAACTTCTACATAGAACTTTTATTATGCATTTAAATGACAATAATCAACAAATAATTTGTTGCCAATTGTTACTTCTTGTGAAAAATGTTTCCACTACTTTTCACAAATGGTATGGTTGGTTTTCTAGTGCTATGTATATGTACCAAATTCATGTACTACCCATAATTTTTTGAACAAGGCTAAAAGTAACATCTCTTTAGCTTCAACCTCATTATTGACTATTGAGGAAAAATAACTTTAATGATTTACCATAAATGCATGTCATAGGTATTACCATTTCAATGTTGCCCAATTCTTCGAGATCCTTTTTATGCATGGAATCATGAATATGATGAATGGACACATATTGCATGGAAATAAGGAAGTAACCAATCTACACAATAATCATCTTAATGCAAATTAATTGAAATTGTGTATTATACATTTTTTATGAAACTAAATTTTAGTCAAATCAACCTTTTCAACAAGATAACATTACAATAATATTTTTAAAAATAATTATTGTTGACAAGCACAAAGTAGTAGCTCCATCATATGGGCCTTGACTAATTTATTAGTTGTATCCATCATGGCATGTACATTTTCACCAAAAATTAACATAGTTCTTGTTCTAATGTGGTTTGTTTGTTTTGACTAAAATTTAACAAGGGTGCTAGATAATGTTAAGTAATAATTAACATATATCATAATTTAAATTCAAAAAACATTTATTAAAAGTATACAAATAGCCAATGGAATGGCAACAATGTAAAATGTGGGCCTAAACATTTAATTGTGTAAACCCTATGCATGTAAATGTGTAGTCCCTTAGGCATGTAAGCCTCTTTGTCTTGGGCATGGAGGTTGCTTAGGCATGGAGTTCATGTGTAAACATGAATACATAATCATTAACCTGCACCATTAAGCACTAAGCACCACACATGCCACATGTCCTATATGATTTTTAAAAATCATCTTAATCATATCAAATGTATTTATTTTTGAGAAGGGGGAAAAACAAATACCCCCTTATGCATTTGGGACAAATAGTTCAATCCCATTAATATAACAACTTAACAAGTTCGACACTAAATAATCAAAGAATTTTGGGAAATTATTAAGGTGTACTTAATAAATAAAATGCACACCTTAATAGTTTCATAATGATTATGCCAAAATTTTAGGAGAATTTTATTAAATATTTGGCATCAAATTGCCAAATTATATTTTAGCTTACCACATTAATCCTTGTAATTACAAAGACATGATTTTGTTACAATGCCCCCATTCTCAAAACAAACATCTACCTATTCACCTTTTTCATATATGTTTTTAAACATGACATCAAAATTGGAAATCTTCACAAAAGATCCAACATTTTTTATGTTCAAAAACATTATGCAAATTTAAAATCAAATTATGTGAACATGATAGTCAAATATTTAAATGACATGTCCTTAGGCTTGTCAAATAATATCAAGGGTAAACAATTTGTTGATTCCCAAAGTTGTAATGAAATGTAAACCAAGGTGGGCTCCCTAGTTTTGTGCACTTGGGGGGTAAGAAAAGCATGTGAAGGTTTTGGGATGGGATTAGGATGATGTGACAATCATTGGCACCTCACAAATAAGTCACGTGCACAAACCAAATGATGTAAGTGTTATTGCAAATGAAACCAACTTTGGGTTGTGAATTTGCTTTTGGATTCATTATATTTACATGGCTTGGACTTAAGAGAAATCCACCACCCTCCTCCCTATAATACACTTCAAATCTTTCCATGGAAATTACATTGAAATGACTATTTTGTCCATAACTCTGAAGTGAAAGTCTTGAAAAATTCAAGTTATGAGTCATGCACATTTGCAAGTTCATAATTTTTTCACATGAGATTTGATTGAAATTTCTTTGATTAAAACATTGTAATTTTCATCAAGATCTTTTCAACACCATGTCATACATTTTCATCAAAGTCAATTCATCTTTTTTTGTTGGGTTTTTATGGTTAGGAATCAAATTATCAATTTCACTCCCAAATTTTTTTTGGCCACAATTCATAGATACTAGTTTCAAATGGCAAATGCAAGTTCACATTTGATAGCTATGATTTGAAAATTTTCCAATGATATGATTTTTGACTTGGATAAGGTTTACCTTATTACACTTTTGTCCCAAAAATTTGGAACTCTATAGAGCTCCCAACTTTTAAAGTGGGAATTCATCAAGTGAAAATCCTAAAAATACTTCCTTTTCAATCCCCCAAATGTGTTCAAGTTTTTTTAGCTTGTTATTGAATCATTTTTTTTTTTGTGTTGCCCCATCCTTGGTTGTAAACCTAAGGCAAGTTTGTAACATTAGATGGATAAACAAGATTAGAATGGATATAATTCAAACATTTCTTAATGACATCATAGGACCCATACATTACAATTAACACAATCAAAGTAACAAAGTTATTAATATCACCATTTAAGGCCCATTTTACATTAAGAGTCAAGGCCAATGTTCAATTCAAATCAAGCATTCCTATTGGTGCAAAAGTTGAAATAAGCCCCAAGGGCTTTACACTAAGAATCAAAGTGCTATTTATTGGTCGATGGCAATTTTGGGTAGATGGGGTTGCTAGTAGTTTTTTGTTGAAAAAGATGTTTGCAGACTAAATTATCTTTCATAAAATGGCTAGCTTTTAGTCTTTCACGCATAGGAATGTTTTGAAGTTATTATTGTAAGACATTAAAGGGAAGTGATCTTGTGCAAAAACCAATAAAAAACTTTGAATATCACGAGTTTTGAATTTTTTTTGTGTTAGAAAGAAAGAAAAAAAAGTGACGAGAGGACAATAAAATATCGAATAGTCCAGGAATGAATTAGGGTTTGATCACATTTATTTGGAAGGTTTAAAAACTTCCAGGGATTTTATTTTTGAATCAAGTAACTAGAGTGAACACAAATCTTCATTAGTGTTATGTAGAGATGAATTTCTTTGCATCGTGCTATTGGAAGCTGATTCAAAAAATCTAAATACCTAAGCATCCATTTTACTATCGATAATCAACTAGGATTTTTTAAAATCAATTTCTAGTTTTATTGAAGGGTACAATTAGTCATTGAAATGGCTTGGGTTTTTTGTAGAAAACTTTTATGTGAAGGTAACCAATCCACTTTAGGTGTCGTAACCCTAGCCTTGGGCTTGTGACCAAAGCAAAAGGGATTGCAAGGGTGCGGGCCAAGACTAAGCCCGGGAGTCGCACTATCATGCCCTCGGGAGTGCAAAAGAGTGTGAGGGAAAGAACCTTCACAATCCTAAGTGAGTTCACATGTTAAGAGTTGGAATCCTGGTGGATTCTTGAATGTTCAGAGAGTGATTGTAAGGGCCAAAATCCAATGGTTATAAGAGTTGTTCATACCATTGGAAAACTACTAAAATGTAAATGTTTAAAATGGGCTTGCATGACCCATTTGGACATTTGAAACACAAGTTATGGCCAAAAGAAGGGTCGGGAATCAAATTGGTAGTTTGACTCCCAACCATTAAAAGTCAAGAATCACCCCAATTTCCTTGCATGCAGGTGGCGTGCGACATATCGATGGAAAGTTCTTGACAAGGGCTACAATTTTGTTTGAGACTTCATTTCAATTAGAATTTTACACACAAAGTTATGGGGCCCCAAAGTTGCGAGAATCCCAACTTTGGCAATTTCAGGATTCCCACTTGAGAATCTCGAGACAAAAAGCCATTTGGATGTGAGTGTCGTGGAAGGCACAAAATATACTATAAAGGGGAAGGTGGTGGCTTCCCTCAAATTCGGACCGTGGTGAATCTTGTGAATCCGAATTTGCCCGTGGTTCATCTTAGCACCAAAAGTGTTCCAATTATGCATTAACCACCTTGTGTTGGTTTTGTGCATGTCCGTGTGAGTAGTTGATGCTTGTCACTCTTCCTAGTCTCATCTTGGAGCTCCAACACGCCCTTCTACCCCTCAAAGTGTTGCGAGCCAAGGAACGTGCCTCGACTCCTTGCTTTTCCACTATCTTCAATTTGGACTCACATTTGAATCCATTAAGGAGCTTGGGGGTGCGTCGTTTGGTGACTTTTGTGGGGGTTTTTTGTCTAGGTTCTTGGAAAACTAGGGCAAAGGGGTGAGGAATGCCATATTTTAGTATTACAATATACAGGTTGTGTTGAATTTAATATATTAATGATGATGGCATCCAAGACCATGATGAAGTTGGTGTATGCACTGTTTAGTGGCTCATTTTTAGGTAGATATAACAGTTACAACAATCACAAACAAGTTTTTATAAATGATCCATATGGATAGGGTTTTTAATTTTAAGATTTCATTAGTGTAATCTTTAACTACTAAAGTTTCAATCCTTTATGAAACCTCATAAAATTAGGTAAAATCCCATATTTAAAAATGTTGTTGTTAGTTGGTATGGTGAAATTACTTTGAAAATCCAAAAAAAAAACCCATAAAGTCCATAAGAATAAAAAATAATTTAGATATTTCAATTATGTATCCATTGGGAATAAGAAATTTGACAAACAAAAAATTCATTTCAAAAGGATTTTTGAATACAAGGTCCAATTTTAACCTTTCAAAAATTCATAACTACCATTTGGTTAAGGTTTCAAAAATATATATTTCACATTTAATTTTATAATTCATTCTTCAACACATGCTTAGTCACTATAAACAATTTGGAATGGAATTCAATATGAATTCTTGAAATTTTTAATAATCGAGTGAATTAATCAATCCATATTTTTTACTTTTAAAGTCCACTATTCATAATGATTGATTATTTTCCAAAAAAAATTGTGCAAATGTTTTCATAATCAAGTTGTTAATATAAAATGAGTCATCATTTAATTTATTTAAAATTAAATTATTTACAATGAACATTTAAACATAAAACACCTTGTAGATTTTATTATTGTGATTTAAAAAGTGAACCACCATACCTTGCATTCACTTGTTAGGTTTTAGCGTTGCCACAATGCCTTAGCTCAAAAACTTGTTTTTTATCTTTTTCTTTACAATCCATGTAATTTTATGTGGAACCTTACCTCTGCAGATTTAAGATTACTGAGTAGAAGTAGGAAGTCTTTAGAAAGTGAAACATATTTTTCAAATTGTGTTTGTAGTAAAATTCTTTTTTCATGGGAAAAAAATGTCCCATGTCCCCTAATTTGTGATATCTCATCAAACCTTGTAGTCCACATCGCCCATTTGCCTTTTCACGTGTCGTTATAAACTTGTTATCCACCCCATTTTTTATGTAAATCACACATTACCCACTAATTACTCTTATCATTCTAACAAACCACACACCACCCATTAGTTTTCCCTATTGACCTTCAACCTTTCATGCAAATGTGGGGCCTTAGCCCTACACTTTTTCAACCTTCTTAGATCATCCACATCTTGGACCTTTTCCCCTTTTCTCTTTATCAACCTCTATAATTATTCATGATTAGACCTCCCCAACCTACTTCCAATGATTTCCTCAACTCCCACCTAGAGTTTTTTACTTCTCCTATGGGCATTAATTTACCTTTTAAAGGTTATCCCATCATTAACATTCTTGCCATGCATCCAATTCATCTAATCCAAACCCATGTGACCATCTTAACTTGATACCTTGCCTTACTCTCACCTTACTTACATTAGCTTGGGCTTGGGTCTCAATGTTGGATGCTTTTAGGTTTTTCCATTTAGGCTTTCGTCATCCCTAATTCTATAACTGTATCCCTATCACTTTATAATGTAATGTATATGTGGCATTTCATTTTCCACTAGATAAACTAGCACATGACCCGTATGATGTGACAATTTGACATTTGTTCTTCTTGTTACCCCAATGGTGTCTTGTTTTGGAACCTTGGGGAAGGGCAATTGGGCATAGGGAAATGTGAATTTGATTTAAGCACTTTTTAGTATGAGATTAGGAAAACTTACATGAGAATTTTTTCTTATGGGCTTAAGCTTTGGTGACAAGTTCAAGCTCAATTCCTTTTCCCCAACATGAGATTCTAACTCATAAACATTTTCTTTGCAGTTTAGTTCTTAAACATGTAAGGGAATAATTCTAAGCAACTCACACTCTGGCACCATTTTCTTCTACACCCAAACCCTTTGACACCACTTTACATCTTGAATCAAATGGTTTCTTTTCATTTTTTTTATAAAACCATGAACCAAACAAGGACCTTGAATTTTCATTTGATTATTTCAACCATGCATTCCAACACATGTTACATTTATTTACAAGCAATATTTTTAGGACGATTTTTTTAATACCTTCGAAACTATTTTCACCTAAAAGATTTAATGAGTGGGTTCCCATTGTTGTTTCAACTTTGTTTTCATATCGCACAAGGTCACATTCCATGTCAAATTACACATGTTTTTGGGGTGGTTCACTTCTTAGCCATGACTAAACCCTTAGGTGCAGTTTGTTCCATTGCCATGGGGGAAGTGTTGTATTGATTCATAAGCCACATTTTATGCCTTTAATTTTGCAATGCCTTTGCAACACATTTTTTCCCACACTAATTCGAAGTAGCAACCAAAGGTGGATGTGAACCAGTAATCCATAACATTAAGTGCACCTTAGACCTTCACCCCAATTAGGGTTATTATCCAATTGGACGTGGCAAATGTCTCCAATTCGACGTCAAGAAGGGTCATATTTCAAGAACTTCATGCATAAGTGAAGACATCATACAATTCATCCCTTTTGTTCATACATTCTATGCACTTGAGTTTCTTTTGTTTTATAATCACTATAATCGTGAAGGCAATGTGATGATCATCCTATTTGCCATGGGAATTTGCTAAGGTGAGATCCCCTAGGAAGGGCGCTATTCACCTTAGTTCATTTTAAAACACTACATTATACGATCAATTGTTTTCATTATTGTCTATTTCCATCCATTATAGATGACATTAACATTATGAGCGCCCCTTCAATTGTACCATCTACATGTGAACATTTTTAGATTGAACAAGTCATGCAATAGGTGTTTTTATCGAACTTAATAAATGTGTAACATGGTCCCCTTTTGGCTTACCATTTGATTTCAACACCCCATCCCAATTTAACATTTTATTAGAACAAATAGTCTTGAGTGTTCCATCACATCATCTTTCATCAAAGATGCCCTATTAGAGGATGTTCAACATGATGACCTTTTCCCTAGACTAGCTGATGTTTAGGCAACTTTTAGAATTTTAATTCATTGCTTTATGCAACAACCATTGTATCTATTACATTATACACCTCCTTTTTCCACTTTCATAGACTCCTTTGTTTCATTCAATTCTTCTCTCCTTTAAATGTTTGGATGCCTTTTGGGTCCATGGTATTTTGATAGCCCAAAAAGACCTTTAACTTGTAAGTATGTTTTGTTCCCAATAATTTCCAATGGCATCGGATTCATACCGATAGCCACCATTGCTTAAATAACTTATTTAGGGAGTTGGGCCTTTGTAATTTCAATTATAGTTATTAGGTTTATGGTTGACCAATGTCCATTCCTTCTTGAAGCTTTAACACAAGTCGACAACAATTCCTTCCCTTCCCAACAACACCTCAAGGCGCCATGTAATTTTCTATCGCGCCCCATATGCATGTGTCTTTTTCCTTTTGAACAATTCATCCAACAACAAATGGTTTGATTTCAGAATTCATCATACCTTTTCTAACATATTTTCCAACGGGATATCTAAGGCCCATTGTGCTCAAATTTTATCATGTTCTAGCCCAAAGGTGAACGCTTAGCTTATAATTCAACCAATTTTCCTAGGCTTTTAATTATTTTCCCCAAATTTTTCCACAATGCTTTGAACTAGATTTGAATTACCACATTTTTCAATTGTCAACTTCCCTTTATGTGTGTGCACAAATCCCATCAATCCTATGCGTATCCATCTTTTACATTGCACCCATGGTCATAAGCACATGGGAACCCATGATGCAGTTTGTAACACCTTTGCCACCATTGGGTGAGATGTTGTATTCCATGTGGGACAAGAATAACTACATGATTTCTTTCAACCACAGTTAACTCTTTTCATCATCAAATTGACATTGTTTTAAACAAAGATGGAATTCGCACCTTGTTCACATTTATCATAATTGACCCAATGCATGTAAATTTACTTCCCCAATCTTGCACAACTCAAGGATTTGTTGCTTTCCATGTAGTTTAAGCCAAAAAAAAAAATATTGTGACCGATGCCCAATTGATTAATTATGCCCTCTAACAATTGAGGTATTTGGATGTTTACACAAACAAGTTGATGTGTTTTTACATGATTGTGCCAATGCGATTTGAAGTTTCAAAGGGCTAGAAGGCTCTCCTCTTTCTATCTTGGTTACTTTTCTTTGTAAAAAAAATTCAATTACATTATAAAAAATGCAAGCATCCTCTATCTTATGTTGAGTGATAACAACATTAAGCCTAGCTACTTTTTGACTTTAGACTTCAGGACACAACCCCCATTGCCACAATTGACCTATTATAAGTGGTTAGTTGTTGAGATGGAGAGATTTTGAAATCTAGTTTGTGCCAACTTAACATCCTTTAAATTCTCCCTCTTTTTTAATCTAATATTTTTCTACAATTTTTGAATCAATGGTGTGTTTTTAAATAAAATTTTGTATGGTTTTTCAAACCTAACTCCTAGTGTAAAGCGGGCCTAACACTCAAATCAATTCCTCGTCTTAACCACATAAAATTTCATTATTTGCACAAACAAGCAAATGATTTCTTACACTTTTACACCAACAATGCATGGGGTACAAAAGGTCCCAAAGGTTCATTGATCTTGGTCCTAACTACCTTCTTCAGACAACATGTTTCAATAGCTTTTCAAAAGATTCAAGCTTCTACTATTGTAACCTAGGGTGGTCGTAGCGGTGGGGTTGGCTACTTCTCCACTTCCACAAATAGGCGAGTGGACCCTTCCCCCTTCACCACTTGAGGGATATATTATATTTGTTATAAGATGACTTCTTATTTAACCCTATATCATTGACATTTGGCACAACTTAGGAATCAAACCCAACCCCGACCATGTCCTTTTTACCTCTTTTATTTTCTATTAGGAAAACCCTAAACCCTACCCCCAAGTCTCTTTCTTTGGTTTGGAGTAAAGTCTTTGCAGGTTCAAAGCATAAAAGAGGGTAGTTCTACACACACTTTTACATTATGTCATAGAATGGTTTGGGGAACATTCTACCCTATCCTGGAATGCACTGTAGGTTTAATTCACTAGATAGACCCCTCATTTTCCATGAATCCTTATTTCATTATTACTATTACTATTATTGTTATTTGCATGATTTCTTATAGTACTACTAGGATGCAAGGCCCACATATTTCCACTCATGGCTCTCAAGGGATGGAGGGGGGAGGGCTCTAGCCAATCACGAATTACCGAATCAAGCATGTGTGGACACCAATTATTTTATATAAGTAGACATATTGGGCCAACTATTAGGCTCCATTTTGCTTGTCCCAAGCATCATAAGCTACTAGTATCCCCCCATAACTAGTTACTATACGTGTCATTTGTACATGTATAAAATTTATGTACAATAATGAGTGTAGAGTGTACAAGTGTTTCACTTTCATTAATAAGGATAGGTACAACCACAACTTGGCCTCTTTCTTTTGCTTTTCTTTTTCTTTTTTCTTTTTTTAAGGAGGAAAAAAAAAAGAAAAAAAGAAAAAAAGGTGTGGTACCTAGTACAACCTACTTGATAGGCTCGACTACCTACCTACTTATCAACCTACTTGGTTTTTGTACTACTTGGGGGGTGGGGTAAGAAGGGGTTATATTTTTAATGATTTATATTTCATTATAGTGGAATGATTGAAATAAAGTTTCACATGTTTGCAATGTACACCAGTTTTTTTTTTCCCCCACACTATATATATATATATATATATATATATATATATATATATATATATATATATTTTTTTTTTTTTTTTTTTTTTCTCAAAAAAAAAAAAAATATTTTTTTTTATTTTTTTTATTG
>Ga0116231_10003965_pt1 | contig 30279 bp, 15 predicted proteins | sample S1TSphgellanicum_2_FD_89695 | JGI IMG/M metagenome (GOLD analysis project Ga0116231, IMG submission 89695) | Host-associated microbial communities from peat moss isolated from Minnesota, USA - S1T2_Fd - Sphagnum magellanicum MG | ecosystem: Host-associated > Plants > Peat moss > Unclassified... | reverse complement strand
TTTAGATAGTTTATAACATGGGATTCAAAGATAAAACATATGGGTTAAATCTTCTAGTTGATTTTTAATTGCAAATTGAGTTGCTACAACATAAAGCAAACCAGTCGGTGACCAAACATTTAAATGTTCAATGTAAGTAGGATCCAAGGGGAGGGCTCCATTGTTTTTTGTGTCCAAACAAAACTTGAACCCTCCTATTGGCACATATGGTGCATTAAAAATTGTCCAAAACATAATATAATTGAGAAAGTTATGGCCCCCCAAAGTAGAGAAGGGTCAAAAACTCAAAAAACAAACCATTGAATACTACAAAAGCTGGTTCCAAAACACCCAAAAACTTATTTATATGTTGTTTTCTTGTTATTAGAGTTCAAAAATGATTTGTAAAACTTCAAATGGCATTCCTATAACACTTTGAATCATTTAATATGAATAAGAAATAAGAAAGTTATGAGGTTTGAAAGTAGAAGGGGTTGAAAAAAAAGGAAACAAACACATTTTGCAATTTAAAAAAAAGGGGTTTTCTTTACAATTTTTTTTGCTAGTCCTTTGGTTTGCATTTCAAAGATGATTTGAAAGGCTTGAAAAGGTGTTCCTATAACATTTTAAATCACTCAAAATGGAGAAGAATTGAAAAATATCAACCAAAATGTTTGGTCATAAGTAGGCAATCTTAATTATTCAATTTAATTCATTGTGATTATTATTTGATGAATAATTTTTTTTTATACATCCATGTTATTCAATCTAATTTGCATAATTGGTTGCTTAATTAATTTTAAACTAATCATATGAATTACACTTATATATTCAGATTAATAGTCAATTATTTAATATAATTAATAATTTCATAATCATTAAGTGTATTAAGTATAATTAATATTTTATAGTCAAATTATTGAAAAAATAATTTTTTATAAAATATTACATATGAATTTGTATATTTATTAAGGTATAGGTTGTTGCATAATAGTCACAACATAGTTGAACACAAATAATTCAATAATGGCACACTAGTAGCTTTGATAGTTGTATCGATGAAAATCATAGTTGAAAAATTGTTGCAAGTGTATCCCATAATGGGCGGAAATGCAAACATGTGGCATGATCACATGTATGTACATCATACACTAGTTGTAACATAATTGTTGCATCAGTGACACACTTACAACAATTCTAAAATAGTTGTCACATGCAATTATAATGCAACTCTTTCAAAAGCCAAACATGATTGATTACAGATGTATGTACATTATGTACAAATTATTGTATAGAAGAGTCATTTTCAAGTCACTTACAACCATAATATAACTAATTGATTTTTTGACATGATAATTTATTTATTAATTCCCAATATTTTCAAAATGATAGTTGTATAATAATTGTATATGAGTTTTTTTTTTAGCTTTAGTTGCAAGGTAGTGTGGTTTTGATGGACACAATTTCTAATAATGCATTCCCTTATTTGTGCAATAGTGTGATGAACCCATTTGTGACACTTAGAAAAAATCACCCTCTCCAAATGGACTTTCATACCATTCTTGCATGTTCAATCCTTATGACATGCCACATGGTTTGGAAAAACTCCATTAACACCATGTTTGGGCCAAGCATTTTTCCTTTGGCAATTATATTTAAAAGTGTGAAAAGTTTTTCCTTTATTATAGGTTTTGCTTGGTTCCGTTTTAGTTGTTCAAATATATTGTCCTTAAAATTTTGAAGGAAAATATCTTTAACCATCCCACCTCCAACATCTTAAACCCCATTTTTATACATTTTGGTTTAAAATTCATTTTCCATTTTTTTCAAAATTTCCTAGTTCACTTTGAAATATCCAAGCTTTCACATGGATTTTTTGACCAATAACATGTTCAGGGATATTTATAGAATTTTTTAATCAATATTCGTGACTAAAAACATAACAAATAATTATGATTTTTATTATTTGATAATAATTATAATTGCAAGAATTGTAGCTAGTGTAAAACCTGGAGTTTTCAAAATGTCAAAAATGAACCACCTAACCATGTTTTTTACCCTTTATTGACTTTCAATTTCCTTACCTTTGTTGGGTTTGTAACATATGGTGATTTTCTTCAAAATCTTATGAGACATGCCCACTTTTTACATCTCAAAACACCTATCTTTGTGAAATATAAAAATTTGGCAATGGAAACAAAAATCTAGCCTAAAAAGGGTATGAGCCTTTGAGGATTACTTTTCAATTAAATTCCTACTAATACATAGGTAAGTAACACAAATTAAATTTTCGCACAACACAGATACACCATACAAAAACACTCACAATACAAAAGATGAAATTTACATGTTTTTGAGCTAGAGAATCCATCACACACACACACACACATAAAAACCTCACCTTATGGGGGCCACTCACCAAAGACACATAAATGTATCCAAAGCTCTTTTTTTCTTGGTTTTTTAGAGACCTCTTTGGACCAAAATTTGGACAATCCAAGTATATTGGTGTCTTTTGCCCTTTTGGATTACAAGTGTAAAAATTTGGGTAAAGGATATGGAACAAAGTGTGGTGGCAAAACTCTAATACCAAGGTTCACAAAGTTCTCAAAATTTTCCACCTCTCCACCACAATATGTTAGTTTATTGTGAGAAGGTAGGAAGAGAAAACTACAGAGTTGGTATAAAGTACATACTTGATAGTGAATTTTTTTTTCCACCATTTTATGACAAAGAAATTGGGAAAAACTTGGAAATTTTTCCTACTGAAAATTTGACTAATTTTGCAAAGTTTTTGTTAAAATTCGCCAAAATTTTGAAATCAAAATCGTTAGTGAAGTCCATCTCCACCTACACTTGCTATTTATCATTGTTTATTGGATCTAGAATGAAGTGTGAACTATTCCCAATACTCACCCATCTATCTATGAAGGAAGGTTGTTTGTTTGTTTTGTTTGTAACGATGAGATCCATCAAACTGGGATGTTTCAGATTGGGTTCTTAATATCTTTGGAAAGCTCTTGAAGTGGAGGGTTTCATGGTGTTTGGACTTGCAGTGCAAAAGTTCTTGAATATTGAATTATTTTTTTGCTGAAAATGAAATTAAATCTTAGCTGAAAATTTCAGAGGAATTGGATTGTGCCTTTGATGTTCTTGGAAAGATCTTGATGAGCAGGATTTAATGGAATTTATTTGGTAAAGAGTTGGATATTCAGAATGTGGGAGATATTGATTTTTTTTAAAGTGATTTCTTGCCGCTGAAAATTCAAATAAATTCCAAAAAACCAGGTTTCGGAAAGGAAAAATCAGTTGAGGACATGGTAACACTTGGGCCAAAGGCTCAGGCCACACTAGTGAACATGAATTTGAAGACAATACAAATGAGAGACTATGTAAATATCGTCACTTGGGCCACTTAATAATCCTCCCAATTGTATGTCCTTGCCATTAACTTAGGTCAAAAATGGTGACAAACAAACATAGGAATAGAAATTATGCTCAAACAATAAGGTCATGCAACATCCACCTAAGACATGTTCGTGTTGGGGTTTGTTCTTTTGGGGAAGGGGATATGATTTTTTTGTTTAATTTTTTTTTTGGTTCTTAATGTGTTATTATCAAGTTCTCAATGTGTTCTCCAAGATGTTCCCCTTAACACCACACCATTTTTTCATAGACTTTGCCCAAAGTTGTGCTCTTTTTATCTATATTTTCATTTATATTAATGTAGTTTGTGTTGTTGGCCCAAGTGTGAACACATCATTTTATTTTTCACATCTTCAACATTGAAAATTTCTAATTTGGCAATTTGAACACACTAAGGGCTCAACTGAATCTTCCTTCCAAACCCATTTTTTGCAATTTGTTTGAATTTCCAACAACAAAATCCAATCTAAATTCAATATCTTCCACACTTTAGCTCTAAAAATTGTGAAATAAATCCTATTAAATTTGACTTGCCAAGGGTTTTCCAAGAGCACCAAGAATGCCCCTAAATTTCAATGTAATTTTTAAATTCGATTTTATTTTATTTTCATTGAAAAAATGATTCAATAATTAATAGCTTCTACGTTGTAAATCCAAATAGTCTCAAACCAAGCAATGCACACTTATTCAAGAGCTTTCAAAAAAACTCACAAGTGTGGCATGAAAACATCATGGTTTAGGAGATTTTAGCATGACAAACAAAACAAGCTATGTTGGTCCATAAATAGATGGCCTATGGCATTGGCCCAAGTGTGAACCCATTTCAAAATACGGGAAATTCAACACATGAAAATTGTTTTGTAAGGTTTAGGATTTTAGAGTTAAATTAAACCTTAGACCCTATATCCAATATTTGAAGAGTTAAATATGATTTACAAGTGTGACTACATTCTCAATTGATTTTTCCTTTCAAAACCTCATTTTTTTGTAATTTAAATGAATTCACAATGACAAAAAATTCACTTTAAATTTGGTATCTTCCACATCCTAAGTCCAAAACTTACAAAATAAATTTCAATAAATCCTGCAAAATTGGAGATCTCTGCAACAATATACAAATTGCACATCCTAATTCCTCGTACTTGAATTGAATGGTGGACCTTCAAGTGTGATAATTCACGTTCTCAACTGATTTCTCCGTCCCAAAACCTGATCTTTTTGTGATTAATTTGAATTTTCAATGATAAAAAAATCACTTAAAAACTCAATATCTTCCCCATCCTAAATCCAAATCTTCCAAAACATATTCCATCAAATCTTGCTCCTCGAGATCTTTCCAGCAACACCAACCAAAAGGCACATCCCAATTCCTCTGAAATTTTCAGTTATGATTTATTTTAATATATTCAGTCAAAAAAAATTCATGCAATAATTCAAGAACTCTTACACCACAAGTCCAGACATTATGAAACCAAGCCCATGCACCCCTCCCTCCTTGTCAGAGTTTTTTCCAAAGATACCAAGAACATGATCTGAAACACCTCAGTTTGATGAATCTCATGGTTACAAAACAAAACAAAACAAACTACCTTCCTTCATAGATAGATGGGTGGGGAGAGGATTAAGGGAACAATTAACATTATATGTTGGATGTGGTGAACACTGATAGAGGCCCGAATAGGAGGTTGAAGCTGGAGAATGGAGATTGTAGACATGAAAGACTGATAAGCTCTTTTGGAGCTCTTTGCCATTCAATCTGTCAAAAGAAAGTCGGAGTTACAGCTTTCCCTTCCAAATGTAAGAGAAGTCTTGTTGTAAGAGAAATTCGGCTTTTTGAGCTTTACTAATGTCAGTCTGTCCAAGACACTCTCTGTAAGTGTCTCTCTCTCTCTCTCTCTCTCTCTCTCTCTCTCTTTTTCTCTTACACATTTTACGTGATGTCACCCACCACATCCAGCAAGAGGCAAACTTCCTAGTGACAGAAAGTCGTCAAGTCACCAGTTGTGATTGACCAGATGGGTTATTTCATCAACTCCTCGAAGGGAAAGAAAAAGCCACATTGGAACCTCAAACCGAGTCACTATCTGGTTACACCTTCATCACCCATTTTCTGTAATATAAGTAGGTCCTATTGTATAGGTAGGGAGGTATGAAAATAGGTGATTACTAAGTCTGATATGGTGACTGACTTATATGTGCTCGGAGGGTCCCAATTTTCTAAAATTCAGCTTCAAATTTGCAATAATAATAACCCATTTTGCTTACATGTTTAGGTAGTAGAGAGGTGGAGCTATTAGACTTCTTGAATCAGACATGCTCAAAGATACATGTAGTACCTAGGCATATATATATATAAGCAAGTGCCTAGTAGTCTCTTTAGTAGGGCTCTATGTGGTTCTCATTATTATCTATACAACAAAAAAAAGAGTAAATGGGTAGTCTGTTTGGGGCTTGGTTTTCTTGTACTAACCCTTTCTTTTTCTTTTGGAAATGAAGAAGTTAAGTGGGTAGCATGGCAATGTAGGCAATAAGTGCAGACTGGAGAGAGAGAGAGAGAGAGAGAGAGAGAGAGGCTGAGGGGCTTGGGGAAGCACCAGCATTAGAAGTTTTAGAAACCCATCAAGTAACCCATGATCTCTTTTGCTTTTTCCAAGATCTTGTCAGGATTGGGCTATGATAAGTTACAGAGAGACTGAGGCACCTGAGCTTCTCAAGAACAAAATTGTGTGTCTCTGACTATTTTGGCAGAGTAAAAAGTTCAAAGAAACCAGTAACCTGCTTTCTTTCTTCTGGATAGAAGAGAGAGAGTCAAGCAAGAAGCCAAAACTGCTGTCTCATTTGTTGGCTGGCTGGCTCTGCTCTTATGGAAGAAAGAGATTGGGCATCAAATTTTGGCTCTACCTTCACCCAATAGACTTATCCATAAAGTCACCCTGTCTTTGGGCCTCCTTTCACCCCCTTATCCCCTCTTTTAGTGGTATCTGCAAAGCAAGGAAATTTTATTAAATCTCAGTATGAAATGCTGAAACTCAGTACGAAATGCTGAAGCCCAGCAATTAATGCACAACGTTCAAGAGTGACATCCAGAAATTATGTGTACATATAATAATATGATGGATCCACATGTTCTACAAAGAAGTGCGTACATTTTTAGATGAGATGTTCTAGATCCAGTAAAAACAAATTTGGCAAAATCTTTTCCACCGAAAGAAACATTAGTACCTACCATGTTTAAGTGGTGAATAACTTATAATTTAAAACCATTGTACTCAAGAATCTTTTTTTTTTTTTTTTTCTATGTATGCCTTTTCAATACAAGACCAAAAAATAAAAGGATGGTGTTTTGCATGGTTGACTTCTAGGCAAAGGGTTGGATTTAAAACTAGTTGATATGTTTCTTACATAATCACCCATGTTATATGAGTCATTTCTCGCTTATCATTTGAAACCATTGTACGAAGTAATCATTTACCTTTTTATGTGTGCCCTTTAATTACAAGACCAAAAGTAAAAGCATGGTGTTGTGCATGGTTACATTCTTGGGTGGATATTTAAATGAATACATTTTCTTAAATAGTCATCATGTTATGAGTCACTTCTTAAATAATTGTTTTATAATATGACTACGTGTTATTAGATATTGAGAAAATGATTTATAAATAACCATGTTCAAAACTCATCATAAATGTTTTTGAATGACTTGCAAAATTAGTATAAATTTTGACACTCCAAAATGAAAAAACAAGCTTTGGTTATAACTATTTTTGTTCTTGTTAGTGTGATTGCAATTGTTTAGGTCATAACAATTATGATCAATTGAACGGTTGAAAATCAAATTGGTTATCCAAGTTCTATCCCATAAATTTCATGTCTTTTTTTATTTGTGAGAATTAAGGAACACACTTTGAGTTTGTATTTTTTTATACAACAAAAAATCAATAAGATAATTTATCGATACCATTTGATAAACCTAAAGATGTTTCAAATTATGCATTTATAATTATTATTATTTTGAAACTAGGTACAATTCTTGAAGAAGTTTGACAAATTCCATCATAGCATATCCATCTACCCTAGATATTCAAACTCCTCATAAACCCATCTTTGCCATTGGAATTGTTTGTGGGAAAATATTTGTTAAAAATATATCCACCAACAATAGTAAAAAGGCCACAAACAATAACTTGGATGAAATTCACACTTCTAGTAGTGTGAAATTGAGTTTGAATGTTTAAAAATGCACATGACAATGCTTTCCAAAAGAGCCAATTAAGTTCTGAATGTGATTAGTATAGATTAACCAATCACAATGATTGGCCCATGTGGTGTCTACAATATATTTAAAATAAAAAATATAAATGTAGGAATAAAGTTGAATGTTTGCAAAACAAAATGCAATGCAACTCTATTAGTTTTAACTTTTGTAATGGATATTAGTTATAATATCTTGAAGGTTTTTGGTTTCTTTTAGAGGAGTTTTTGAAGATTATATTTTTGCATGGTGAAATATTTGAGTTTCCATAATTCTTCTTTTGCAATAAGATACTTTTTAATGCAAATGGGAAGGCCACAGTGTGACACACCCCTTGTTATAATAAGTTATAGAGTGTGCAACCAAGGTCACTAGCCCCCTTCTTATGGCCAACTTGTACTTGGTCCACTATTTGTAGTTCCGCCATTAATGCTTATGATGTATCCAAGTACTTGACAATCTTCTTATCTGGATGTTAAGAGATTGTATGTAGCTCAATTGTGTATAGGTACATCCATATGATTGAACTAAATAATTGCATTTATACCTTACATGAAGGTCAATAATATTTTTAAATTCCAAAAATGAAAATTTTAATAATGTTTTTAAATCAATTTTTTGAAAGTAATTAATTATTCATTTAAAATGTGCTGACTTAACCCTACCCTACAATATTTTGACACATACTTTTACTTGTAGAAAAATACCTTGAGGCCCAATACTGATGGAGTGTGCAAAACCAATATATATACAATAGAAATGAATGATGACTGTCTGAGTCATTCAAACTTTGTACCTACCTACATACCTACTTATGAGCCTTATCTACTTACCTCTTACCGACCTCTTTCCCCTCAGAGCATCCCCACCCATGCTCAGTTGTGACCCTGCACATTAAAATCTGATGAAGAAAAGTCAACATATGCCGGTATGGCTCAGGAAAATGGTTTTTCCCCTGCATATTTGCTCAGTTTGCTGAGGCTAGTAAAAAGCGCAGCAAAGCTGTGCACCCGCTAGAGAAGAGTGTAATAAATATGACCTGACTGCTGATCCTTGTTTTTGATTGGCCAATCATAATGGTTGGTCCATTTGGTTTGCTATTAGTAGTTCCCACCTATTTGCAGTCCTTTGTTTCAGTCTTATGGGTGGGGTTGCAAAAAAGTAAATAAATAAACTTGGATGTGAGAAACATTTTTGCAGGGTCAAATACTGAGCACCTGTGGGGATGCTGGTATGTAATAGAATATAGTATATGATTCAGGAGAGAGAGAGATGGCTGCAAAATGGTGGTAGGGTTTTGGTGGGAGGGGAGTGAACCCAAATGTTCAGAGTTGAAAGTGCACACAGTCATACCTATCATGGCTGTGCCAGAAAATTCAGGTCTGATAGTCAGTGATGCAACTGAGGTTTTTTGTACATGCATTCTTCAACTATCCTCTTAAGTTATTTGTGTGAAAAGCTGAAACTCATTCCTCAATAGAAACCAAAAGGCTGCCTGCACACAACATTGGAAGAAGAGATTAGGTGGGTACTATGTAGCTGGCTGCTGGTCCAACCTGAATCCCAGAACTGTTTGTGTCTGTGCAAGCTTTGAAATTGTTTGATAATGTGTGGGCAATTCTTGCCTTGTGGTTGAATGTTTAGTAACTTCACTGCCATGCTTCTGGAAAGAAGAATTTATACTCCAAGTGCTTTGTGGAAAAACCTAACATAAGCAAGGATCATCTCTAATTTTAAAATCACAACTGAAGAAGCAGACTGTTGCTCTTTGAATAATGCTTGGTGGGTATTTGATTTTTGTCAATAATGGTTTGAAATTTCAAAATATTTCAGAGTCAGACAATTGCCGGTTCTGATTCTTTCAAAACCTCAAAGCACCCAATTGGTTTTAATGAAAGAACTGGTGGTTTTCTGGGCAGTTGATATTTAACTTTTCAAAAATATTGAGAAAAACATGGTTTATATATATATATAATTTTGAGAATTTGATTTTTTGGGGGAGAACTGCAATTATGAACTTAAGAACCTGCACCCTGATACTCGTAGGGTGTTTAGTGGAGTTTCTAATGCCCACCCAACATTCAACAATACCACCATCAGTTTGAGTTTGAAAACGAATATTACTATCCTGAAGAAACGGCATATTATCTTGCCACCCATCAGTTTGACTTTGAAACCTGAACAACTTTACCATCCTCAAAACCTATATATCTTCATCCTCAATCAATATCATGGGGTCATGCAATAGAATTGGGCAAATCCCAGCAGCATCAGACCACATCCCCGTATACGACAGGATGGGTAGGTAGTTCTTATGCTAAAACATTGGGAAAAGTTGACAAACATTTGTGAAAAAGTTGCTAGTTGTCATCTAAAGGAGAAAAACAAATCTTGAAGCTAGGGACATAGCTTCTGACAGTTTAGGAGCTTGGATACTATCTGCCGAACTTAGTTTACTTGAGATTATGTAGTACTTACTGGTTGTAAACCAACACAATTTTGGAAGAGTTGATCAAAGATCCCTGGCCAGAGTGAACCAGCAGGCACCAGTGAACCATGAAGCATCATGGGTTAGAAATGGTCACCGAACAGTTCTCTGTTGCATTCCAGTTCCCTAGCTAACCATGGCATTTAGCTCAGTTTGTTTTTTCTACTACCTACCTACCATCTTGTTAGTAGGTAAGTAGTAAAACCAGCCCTTACCTATGCATAAACCAGTGTTGTTGGCTTCTAGCTTCCCAAGCGAACCTCTAGTCCCAGCTTCATCTTTTTCAACATTTGAGAGAACCTCATGTTTTGGTTCCAGATTTGCTTCTTTCGTTTCACAATTTAAAACTGATGCTCCAGGGACCCAGAACCACTGGCTCCAAAATTGAACCTAAAACTGGCTTAAAACCCGGAGCTGGATAACACCCATACATAAACCATCTAATTACTTACTAATCATCTATTTCCATACCTCCCTACCTATGTGTAGGACCTACTTATATTACAGAATGGGTGACCAAGGTGATACCAGATAGTAACTCGGTTGAGGTTCCCATGTGGCTTTTTCTTTCAATCCGAAGAGTTGATGAAAGAACCCATCTGGTCAATCACAACTGGTGACTTGACGACTTTCTGTCACTAGGAAGTCTGCCTCTTGCTGGATGTGGTGGGTGACATCATGTAAAATGTGTAAGAGAAAGAGAGAGAGAGAGACAGATACAGAGTGTCTCAGACAGACTGAAATTAGTAAAGCTCAAAAAGTCGAATTCTCTTACAACAAGACTTCTCTTCCACATGGAATGGAAAGCTGTGACTCCATCATCTTTTGACAGATTGAATGGCAAAGAGCTACAAAAGAGCTTATCAGTCTTTCATGTCTAACTTAGAGGATCTCTATTGTCCAGCTGCAACCTCCTATTTGGGCCTCTATCAGTGTTTACCACATCCAACATATACTGCTAATTATTCTCTTATACCCCCACCCAAGAACATGAGAAATATATCTATGAAGGAAGGTAGTTTGTTTGTATCATTTTGTTTGTTTGTCATGTTGAGATCTCCCAAGCCATGGTGCCTCTTGATGCGTTCTTCATACCATTGGAAAGCCCTTGATGAGTACTGAGTTGCAGCAAGTTGGTTTTCATAATGTTTCAACTTAGGTTGAACAAATAACTTATTGAATATCAAACAAATTTTTTTTCACTAAAAATTCATTTTAATAAGAAACTAAAAGTTATAGGAGAATTTCAGCATGCTCTTGGTACCGTTGGAAAGCCCTCCCTCGTTAAGTAGGATTTACTGAAGATGATTTGAAATTTTTTAGACTTAAAGAGCAAGAGATACTGAATTTTATTGGAAAGCCCATAACCAATGAAGTTTCACACACTATTTGAAGGGCTATACTTCATCCAAAATAGTGTGTAACAGGCTATTTTACTGCTGTGGGTGGAGATGCTGTTTGACCACAAAGCTTTTTGCATCCTTACACCAACTGCCACCCACCGAACACTCAGCTGTCACAACTAGCCCTGCAAATTTATGCAATGCCTAAATTGCTCATGATTTTTTTAATTTCATGAAGGGCTGCACAAGCCCAGTTATTCAGTCCTGGGTATCAGAAGACTGGGTCTTGGGTGGTGGCTTCTGTTTTTTTGTTCTAGGCACAGAGCTTGGAGAAGTGTTTTTGGTGATGGGCCACTCACTTCCTGCTAGCCTCTAAGAAGGCTGTGCACATGCACACAAGTTAGTCAGGCACAGCCACAAAGCTCACCGAGCAGCAGGGCTTGATGCTCAAGGTTGCCCTTAAATGTTCTTTCATCACTCAGTCAGCTATTTTCAGTACAACGAAAGGGTGTCTTTGTATGTCAACTGATTTCATTAGATTTTGAGTGAATTCACTGGTTGTAATGGATAGAACCTAATGGGGTGCACTGAATTCACTCGTTTAGTGAATAAGGACTAATGAACTGCACCCAAATTTTGTAATACTCTTTCCTCCTTTAAGTTACCAGGTTATTTACTACCCCTCCAGCCAATATATTTTGTTCTTTACGCAGCAAAGTGGACTTGTGAGTCAAGCAAACATGCAAGTCTAGGGGCACTTCACTTCACCCTTGAGCAGAGTGGAAACCTCTTTGCAGCTGAGCATACAGATTTACTGTGCATCTGCTCAGGCCTTCTGTGTAGTAGTCCCTGATCAGCAGATGATCAGACTTCATAATAATATCATGTTGTGAATTGTTAGCTGGTTTTTTGTGCCTTCAGAAGCTTGCAGATGGGTGGACTAGTAGTAGTAATACCTCATTCTCTTTGATGTTGTTGAATCTACAAGTTCATAGAATCATCCTTAAAGCCACCCTTATATCATTTGGGCCATAGTTTGACCCTGCACTCCCAGCCAGCTGTTTCATCCCCAGTTTGAGTGATACCCAGTTTTTGCTCTCTTTCAGTGATGAAACCGAGAGAGCAAAACTGGGTTATCATCTAATGAAACTGGGTAGGTACCAGTTAATGGAACTAGGTACCAGTTCACAAGATTTGCAGGATGTTAATCTGACAAGACTTCGATTTATTGGATAATATGAACATCATTGAAGGTGAATGTAAGTAAGGCAAATCCAAGAACTGGGGGTGAAGCTTGTGTTAGGACCAATTTAGGTGAGAAAACTAGTTTGGTCCCCCCCCCTTTTTTTTCCTCTATGTACTGTTTTCATCCTGACTTTTGGATTTTGTCTGCATTTTTTACCAAACTGTGGCCTAGTGCCCCCAAACTTAACCCCAGTTTGGAGTACATTCCAGACAACTCTTTGTGTGTGAACAAACCCTGCCCAAATGGATTCAAACCATAGTCTCACCTATTCCTATAATATATTCCAAAAGGTTCTTGATTTTTCTTTGAAAAAAAAATAATTTTGAGATTTTCAGCATTTCTATGGAAAAAAAAAAAATTGTGCTTAAATCACCAAGGTATTAAGATAATCAATTTTCATAGACACTATTTTTCCTTAGGTTGGTTGCACCCACATGTTTGTTTGTGTGAAACTTCAAGATTTATTGAACCTAATAATTAGGTTTTCTTTTTATTTAGTTAATTGGGATGTTCTCCAAAAGGCTCATGCGTGTTGAATCCAGGACCTGAAGGGGCTACTACTTGTGGCCTCCTTGTTAGGTCCAAGCAACAAAGTAGTACTTAAAAGTTGTTTGCTAGTGAAGGAACTGGCAAATTTGGCGGCCACAAGTGCCATGCATTCTTGAACTTACAACAACTTATGCTCATCAAACCATTGACACAACTTTCACCAAGCACCTGTTTCAACAATACCCTAAATCCAATTGCCCCCTTATTTTCCAACTCTAAAACCACAAATCCTAATGTAAGCCCTATACGTTGACACTTGCTTGAAGCAAGAAACATTCACCATAGTTGGGGCGAAGTCAAACCCTTCATCTTTCCAATCATGTTGGGCCTTTTTTGGCTCCTTCATGAGGTTCAAAATGCTTCCAAGTGTGAAGAGTAAAGACCCAATAAACATGCACACCCATCCACTAGTACCCCTTTTGCATGGACGTGGGGGCAACCCATGACAAACGAGATGCTCGATTGTTGTGTTGCACCAATATTATATTAAACAAAGCAAGAAAATAAATCGACATTCTTGAACATTTGCAACATCAAATCAACCCAACACATTGTCAATGGAATCATTTGCACATTTCCAACAAATCAAGGATTACCATGCCAAACATGTTCCAATTTACAAAGAAAATTCATTTGATGTGCATGTGAACCTACACCATGCAAAACCCAACTTATATGTTTTTATGGGAAAATTTTGAAAAACACATAACTTCAATCTTGTACCTCAATGTGCATGGAGTTTATAAAAATAAGAAATCAAATGGTGATGATCAAATATGAAGATTGTGTGACAACAAATGGGGGATAAGACTTCCTTTGACAACCATTAACATGCCTCCATCACCCTTTGAGCAATTTCATACACCATTTTACAATGAGGTGAGATCTCTTACTTTACTTCCAAGGTTTTTTATCTCCATGGTTGGTCCTACACACACTTTCTCAATCTCCCCAAAACTTCTCTCATCAACTATTGCCCCTATAACCAAAGCTTCTTTGCCACAGAGTCCCGCATCAAAATTCCAGAATATCCTATCTAGAAGCTTCCTTGGTAAGCTTCACATTTTTCCAAGTTAGCTGGTAAGTAGCCATGCAAATATGAGCTTCATTTAATACATGTCATCGAAGTTAAATAATATTTACAAAATTGCAAATCATTTTAGGGAAAATGTTTTTGAAATTTAGCTATGTTTTTAATCAAATTTAATTTTCTACAAATCATGTTCAATTGAAGAGAAATTTACTTTGAAAATATTGATACCTAACATTTTTGCCAACCGATTTTTTTTTCTTTCCAAATTCAACATAAATTTTTTTTCATATTTATCTCTTTCTAATATCTATGTTGTAAATAAAAACCATATGAATTGAATTCATATGTCTATATATATATATATAGTTCACATTAAACATGTGAAACATTACACCCACTTGGAAAAATATCTAATTTTGAATTTATGTTTTATTGATCATGCGTTGTGACACACATAGTCACATGTAAATGGCACAATGCATATGTGTTTATGTGGCAATGTGAAATAATGTCCAACCATATTTCCATTGCAATGACAATTTGATGAAATGAAACCATGGAATGTGCCCTAGTTTTATTTTAGTTCCATGAGCAAATGCAATTCACTCATGATGTGTGTGTACCTATTTATATAATATCCTTGGTTTTGTCCGCTTGCGATGGTGTTCGATCGTCCTTTTCATCCATTCGTCTCGTCATCCGTCGTCATTCGTCCCATCATTCGTTCTCTCATCAAAAAGATAAAAGTTTTTTTAAAAAACTAAAACATGAACCAAGTTTAAAGAAACCAAGGGACTTCACAGTGCTCGAAGGTCACGGGTACCCACTAGTATATATATATCAGTGTTGTGCAGTTCTTTGATTTTGTTAACCTCTGGTTCCAAGTGTGGGAATATTCTCAAAATCAAAAAAACCTCCGGCTCGAGGATTTTGAGGTCTAGTTTTTACATTGTCCCTTATAACTCAGTTGGTGTCGGTTAACCCTAATTGAGTTGATGTCAAATTTTACCTTGGTTACTAAATCAGTATTTTTTTTTTTCTTGCTGACATTTCACTATTTTTTTACAAAGAAAATGGGAAATTTTTGGATTTATTATTTTTTTGGGTGCTTTTCTAGCATAAATTCGACTAATTTTTCTATATTTTAAAAAATAATTTTCTAAAATTTTGATGTCAAAAAAATGAAAAAAAAAAACACACACACTTTTACTTATCCAGTGAAAATTAAGTCTCATGGGTAGGTAGGAAGGATGAACAATAGGTGGTTACTTATTATGTAAGCAGATAAATAGATAAACAAACAAATAAATAAATAAGCAGATGCATTTAAATGCTTAGTGTGGAAGCAGGGCTAGAGGGTTATTAATAAGTAGGTAGTAAAAATAGCAACTGAGCTAACTACCATGGTTGGCTAGGGAACCGGAACCCGATGGAAAACCACAACTGCCTAATGGAAAGCCAATGACATTGGGCCTTCTTGGTTGCTGTAGGAATAGTTGCCTTCCATTGGAGAGATTTTCCATTAAGAATGATCACAACAGCCTAATAGAAAGCCAATGATGATATAGGGCCTTCTTGGTTGCTGTAGGGAATAGTTGCCTTCCATTCGAGAGATTTTCCATTAAGAATGATCGCAACAGCCTAATGGAAAGCCAATAATGATATAGGGCCTTCTTGGTTGCTGTAGGGAATAGTTGCCTTCCATTCAAGAGATTTTCCATTAAGGATGATCGCAACAGCCTAATGGAAAGCCAGTGATATAGGGCCTTCTTAGTTGCTGTACGAATAGTTGCCTTCCATTGGAAAGATTTTCCATTAGGAGTGATCACAACAGCCTAATGGAAAGCCAATGACATAGTTCTTTCTTGGTTGCTGTAGGAATAGTTGCCTTCCATTGGAGAGATGCAAGTAAGTTGAATCATGTCAGGAACTCCGGGAATACACGTTCTCATAAAAAAATTAGGACAAATGTCATTGTACACAGTGTCAGTCACACAGTTTGACTCAGAGCTCTTCAGAGTTCCTGCAATTTGTCAATGTTTGAGCAGTAGAGCTATGAGTAGATGACTGTGAGCAGAGCCAGTTGAAGAAACATAGTGGAAAGCTGCTGTGATCACAGTACCCTATTGGAAAGTTTTGTAAGAAGAAACCCACCATAACTAACCTCTGTGCTATATAACAAGAATATCTTTGAACTCAACTTGTACATTCAAAGTTGTCCAAAAAGTAAAGCCAGTTTGGACACCTAGATTGGGTACCAGTTTGAACCTTTGTTTTTTCATCTCATGCCCAGTTGGACTACAGCAGGTGAGGGAGTCAAGTGAGTGCATGGCCATAGCCCTTAGGGCTTACAATCATTTCTTTTGTATTCAAGAGCTCGGTTTGCAATCACTTTTTGTAAACATGTTGAAAATTTCATTTGCCATATTCTGCTCTAAGTAATGAATGCACCTCACTTGGACCTCATGAAGGGAAGGAAGGTCTCCAAATTTGACCCTCCTTTCGCAAGTAATTTTTTTATAATTGAACCAAGCTTGGTCATTTATGTTTGAAGAGCTTTTCTCAATTCAAAATCATATAAAATCATCAAGATGTATAATCTGAAGCGAACTTGTTTGAAAATGGTTGTGAGGATCATAACATTAGTGCCAAAGTTTTGGGATTTAAAAATCATTGGATCAGGTGTATGGACAGAAAGATTAGGTTTGCTTATGAGCATCTGGATCACAGACCACCATATTCTCCAAGCAAAACCAAAGTTGCCGGGGAGGTTGCCAGACTGAAGGCAGTCTAGAGCTGCCATGCCCCACTAGGCCACAAACCCTGCTACCTCCCTGGTTTACGAAAGCTGAGAGAAGCCCAGTATGTCAAGGAATTGCACATGAAATTCTTGGTTTCCCCGAAATAGCTCAGAGGCAGATCGTGGATGGGTTGCTGCAGATCACTTCTAAAAGTAGCTTGCAGCATCAGGTAGTTGAGATTAGAGCGAGTCAGATTGTCAAGGTGTGGAAACTGCTGAATTCATAAGAGACAAGAATTTTGAATTGCAATCTCTGTAACGATGAAGAAGGGTTTATTTGCTTGAGCTAGATTTCATTGAGCTGCTTCACCCTTGAATTTCAAGTCTTTCAGACAACCTGCAAAGGCCCTTCCGTATCCAGCCAACCTCAGTTTTTTGAAGAGGTATCAAGCGATAGTTTTGCGATGCCATCTTTCGTCTACTGTCTGTGTGGGCATGAAATGCAAAGGCAAGCACATCAAGTGTTGTCATTGGCCAATGAAGAGTGAAGCAAAATGGGAGCCACTGGTCCAAATTGCAGTTTGGCAACATCCTTGATTCAATGGGATCCAGCTTCCTGTCAGTGTCACTCAACAAGCTACTCCTGCAGCAAGGTCTGCACCATTCCCTCATTTCTAAAGTCACCACGAAGAGGAGGTTGCTCAAAAATCAGGTTGCAGGAATTCCCAGGGTTCAATATATGGGTAGTTTGTCATCAAGTGTCATGTTGAGCCCTGCAGGAACAATTTCTCCCACAGCTTCTCCCACAGCACTCACAAAAATCCAAACACAGATTAGTACCCTCAAAACCATTTTTTTGTTTACAATAGTTGGGCTCTGGGTGACAATGGCAAACAACACCTCTTTGCTGGAGCGGGGAGCCCTGAATGGCAGGGTTCAGCTGATATTTGGTGATACCGGGATTTTTGGTGGGGAGAGTTTCAACATTTTCTTTGTCAGGTTGCCATTGAAGGCCCTGATGTGGTACTGTGGTGGAGATGCTCCAAGATTTTACAATAGATGTGTATCAGTTACATGCAACCCTTGTGCCCATGGCTGCTTGCAACTGCTGAAGGTAGCATATGGTGATGATCCCCCTGCAAGCATAGGTCCACATGTCAGGAAAAACCTTGCATGTACAAACCCCCCATTTGAAAATGGTCTCCAGTGTTGGAGGGATCTTCTTGGGAAGTGGGACTCCTACATTTTCTCTCGAGGGTAGGTGAGAAGGATGGCTTGCAAAAACAGAACAGAACATTGTGGATCCGTTCTCCTCACTTGGAGGGAGATCCACGGGTTGGAAGAGAAGAACTCGCTTTAGCTTAAAAGGTTGAAACATGACTAATTTGGAGGACAAACTCAGGATTCACTGTTTAAGCATGAGACAGTTCAATACAACATCATCATGCTCAATGAAGTTGAGGCTCAAATAAGAAAATTCTTTCAAGATCCTTGAAGAGAAGAAAACGGACAACAAAAGCATCCTACATTTCTAGGCCTAAATGAATTTCTTGAACATGCCCACAAAAACTGAATACATTGTTTGCAGAAAACTGAACCTGTCAAAGTAATTCATTGTGGAAAACTTACTAGTCCAGATAACTGCAACAAAGTATCAAATTCTCCTCCTATTGTCCTGTCGCTGCTTTTTCATGGCAGGCTCAGTACCATGCATGTTGCCAACTAGACTTGACACTGTGCTACTGTTTGTCTCTCCACCGTGTTTCCTCCCTGACAATTCTGGTGTTTGCATGCTCACACTTGAAATCTGCAAGTGTAAAACGAATATGAGGAACAGACCACATCTACAGAATATTATGTGGACATAATCAAACAGAAATGATCAAATTTGTCACCCTCATAAATTTGCAAAGTTTCTTGCACGGCAAGCAGGAGGTCAATATGTACCTTGTTGAGCTTTTGGCGAACTGCCTGTCTTGTTGCATCCATGCTTGGACTTCGAAATTGCTGCACAACCAATGTACCCACCAGACCAGCAAGCCATTTATTGATCTTCTTGTGCACATAGGTTAACCTCGGAATTGGATCAAAGGCAGAGGGAGAGAACCACCCTGACCTCATGTGGATTCATCTGTATTGTGGCATTTTGTGGATAGGAAGAAATTGCTGTTGCTGTTTTAATCTCCACAACCCCCCTACCTCTGCACATGTGAAAAAGCACTCTATGCTCAGCAACCTGAAGTGGCAGTAACAGTGGTGTCTTGGATGAGTCCTGTGTCTGGTGTCAACACAACCGTATACCAGATTCTTCACCAATTGTAATGATTGCCAGCTGCTATACACTTGCATACATGCCTGTTAACTACTCATCCCTTTGTTTTCACCTCAAGAGAATATTTGCTAGAAATATTTCTTACTGCACTGCAGGGTGTAGTTGCTCAAGTGGTGATGGAGGGGGTTGCTCAGCTGAACGATTGTCATGCCAAGAGGCACTGAGCAGTGGATCCCTTGGTCCTTGTGGTTGCCACTGCTGCTGCTGCTCTGATCTGCTGTTGCCTGCACATCCCATCTGGTGACCTAATCAGATTCAAAAAATATTGAGAAGCATGTAAAAAATGCCAATTGGTCCAAAACAGAAAAGACATATTACAAAGGCAAAGAACCACTCTGCTAACATGGTGGTGGCTTACACTTGAGCCGGTTTAAAACAGTGCGTTGTCGTTCCTCCAGTTTATTGCGAGTGTCAGCCAGAGTCTCATGGTTGGGAGCATATGATACCTGCAACAAGTTCCCCAGGAATTGGTACTCATCCAGCTTCCTCTTGGCAAACCTGAAACCCCATATCCAACCACAAATCAACAGTGTCTCTGCAACTCTGACTTGCTGTCTCCACAAAATCACTTGCAGCCTGAAGTGCAGAAAAAACTAACCTGACACAGCTAGGGAAGTGCTTACCGAGCATTGCTGATATGTGCAAACTTGATCCAGTACACATCTGTAAATTCTTCACAATCCTCCTCATCCATCAGCCTGTACCTGAATATTGCATTCATCATCATCATCATCATCATCATCTATCTGCAAAAAAAATTCCCATGCTTATCTTCACTGATCCTCAGAGAATATGCAAACTTTACCATCTTCACCTATTGTGCTGCCATGCTTGTCTTCACCACTTGTCAAAGAATATTCAAACCTTGCCATCTTCACCTATTGTGTTGCCATGCTTATCTTCACCACTCTTCAAAGAATATGCAAACCTTGCCATCTTCACTATTGCGCTGCCAAAACCTTTTTACCTTGGAGTATACTCTCCCAGAATGAAAAGGGAAAGCCAGCAAGACAGACTTACTCTTCAATCGGGCCATAGAGAGCGAAAAGCTTCACCAACTCGTCAATGCATCCCAAGGCCGGGACGTTCCTCACGACTAGGTATCTGGCCCCGTTCATGTGGACGCAAAGATCCAGGCGTCAACAACAACCAGAAAGCCAACCCGAAAAAAAAAAAAAGAGAGAGAGACAGAAGAAGAACGATAACATAAGCAAAAAACATCAGCAACAAGATGGAAACGAAACACATACCTCGACTCTTGGCAGAGAGTGTAGACACGGATAGCACGGACGCGACGGCCGCTACGATCGTCCGTCCTCTCCATGATACTTATTACCCTGGACTCCCCTGGTCACTCTTTCTCCCTCGTGCTCTTCTCGGTTAGGGTTCTAGCCACTGGTACCTATTCGTAAGATGAAGGTCACAGAAGAAGAGTGAAAGACCTCCGAAGCTTGTTTTGTAGATTCGATCTTCGAATATCGTGCTGACACTGTCTTGTGGTTACAGAATTCGCACAGATACGCGGGGGTTTGTTTACGCCAGCGGAAGGAAGGAAGGAAGGAAGAAAGAAAGGAAAGGTGCTGCTGAAGCTGCTGCTGCTGCTTCCGCACAAGCAAATCAATTCATCGTTTTCAAAATGGTAAAGGTTATACTACGGCTTCTTTTTCCCGAAGCTTGCAGCTGAAAAAGGCGTTCACCGCAAGGAATGCCACGGGCGCTCGGTTGGAGAAACGCAGGAGCACGACGGAGGAGCGTCCCGAAGTCGAATTTTGTGAACGAACTCGCGCTTCTTCAGATACATACGGAAAGGGATGATCGTTGCAGATACAAAACTACCAGCAACTTGGCGTGGGTCTCTTGCATGGTCGTCTTCTTCTTCTTCATCTTCATCATCATCGATCATCAGTAATGGGAATTTGCATCATCTTGTCATAGCTCTCGCTCATATTATTGATTAGGGTTTTGGTCCTCGTATGCATGATTAGGGTTTCGGTCTGGGTAGTATTGATTAGGGTTTTTGGTCTCCCTATTATTGATTAAGGTTTTGTTCTTCGCATTATTGATTATTATGGTTTTGGTCTTATAATATTAATTAGGGTTTTGGTCTCATTATTATTATTATTAGGGTTTTGGTTTTCTTTCCATTTAATTTTGCAATATAAAAAATCTAACATTTTTTTTCAAAACAATTGATCAAATTAGTCAAATTCCGAGTTCAATAAACAAAAATTTCCCATTTGTTTGACGAAAAAAATCACAATTTTTTTTCCCAATTTTTTAAAAATTAAATGTTGAATTTTGAAATATATGATTAATATGAAAATTCAAATAAAAATCAATTACAAAATAACTTTCTCTAAGGAACTTATGGGGTGGGCTAAGATGATCACTTTTTTTAAAAGAGGGGAAAAAGGTTCATACTTGACCTTTAGACTAAAGTTTCAAGGACTTTGGATGAACATCCCAAATCCTATAATGTAGTACATACAACCAAATCACATGGGTAGGATGAACCTAAACCCTAAACCCTAAACCCTAAACCCTAAACCTAGGTGCAAGAGATATTGAATTTTGAATTATTTTTATTATTGAAAATTCAATCAAAGTTCAAAATTTGAATGAGAATTGGATTTTAAAATTGGTTTGCCATTTAATATGACAATGTGTATTCAATGGCAAAGGTTACACAAGTATTCAATTAAATACAACATGAAAATATATTACCAAATGTTCGAAGTTTTAATTCTTGTGTTTGATATCAAGAGATACTTTCCAAAGGCACTGCAAAAATAATGGAAAAAAAAAAGATTGTGTACAAAGGTAAACAAAATCAAGAAAAAGAAACAACATAAATGCACATTACTGGGCCTATAATCAATGGGCGGTGATGATGGGTAGTAGAAATAAAAAATGTTGATCACTGGGGAAAATGCATCATAGAAAATTTTATTATGTGTTAATTGATGATGTAATTAAATGCGACTTCATGCAAAGATAAGTTGGGAAATGTTTAAAAATTTGTGAGCAATGATTAATAAATAAAAAGACATAAGAATAATTTCTTACACCCTTTTTTGTTCATAACTTATTGACTTAAACTAACTATTTTAATCAAAATGAAATTTAATTAGCTTAATGTATTAAGCAATGATTTGAGTTCACAAATCAAACATGTTGATGTTGGCTATAGTGTTTCAAATTGAATAATCCCCTTGCCAACTTTGTGAAAATATCAAATTGTTATTATGGAAAAGAAATGTAGATAATATTGATCTCTTTTCCACACATTTTTTTCTCTAATACAATGATGTTAGAATTCTAAATGTTTCATTCATGTATGTTTAAAAGATGATTATTCACAAGCTTGATGTTATTTTGGTTGGTGTAATGTATTTGTGTTGGTTTTTTTTTCTAAAAGTTAAAGTCTTTTAGTAATGTTTGAAGTCAAGAAATCTCTTTAGCACCATATGAAAGAAATCAATCTTTTGCTTCTATGTTAAACAAAACAATGGTGGGTTGCAACTTACTAATCCAAAAGAATGGGCTACATCCAATTTTGAACAACATCTCAGTGGTGGACATTCAATTGTTAAGTTTGTATGCCTAATCTACATCCACCCATCTTGTGAGCATGCCGCTATCCTCATGAGGAAAATATATCCCAAATTCAAGAGTGGTTTTTGATATATCAAAGAATATGTTTTGTTGCCTTGAGGTGAACCTCATGAGGATTGTTCCTAAACTTGTTGACAATGTTCACTAGATATGCAATGTCCAAGTGTTTATGTGTGAAAAAAATTGGATTTCCCTTGAGTTACAACATGAATTTTTAAAAAAAATCTCCATGAAGAAATGTAATCTTCATGTCAAGATGTTTGATTCTCCATCTCCTTTGTGATGCCAAATGTAACCATTAAATGGATTGTAGCTCATTCATAATCAAGTTGAAGGTTTTTTTATAGTTGATCCCTTTTCTACTACTCAAAGTTATAAGCAACCAACCTTGCTTTAGACTTGTCTAGTGCACCATTAACTTGCCATTTAGTCTTAAAGACCCATTTTATATTAATGGGTAATTTTTCAAAAGGTAAATCCACAAGTTTCCATGTGTGATTCTTGTGGATGGAATCAATCTCTAACTTCTTGGTTTGGTTCCTATGTGACAAATGAATTGCTTTCACATAACTTTTTGATCCTTTGAATTACATAAGTCAGACATAATCTCATGAATACTAAGTTGACCTTCTTGTACAATTGAAAACCTAAACAAGTGGTGGCTAATCAACATTTGCAAAATCTTGAATTTATTGTTTAGGGCCTCCATCATCAAAATTAAAACTTGAAGGTTGAATGAAGGTTTTTTTGCTGTAATTTGGTTCAAAGGCACCACCTTAAATGGCCCAAAAGTTATAACATGGCGACATGGAATGATAGTCGTTTCATTTCATACTTGGTGATTTTGAATGTGTGATATATTGAATATGGATTTGTTAAATATCACATCCTTGCTAATGAACTTTTTTGGGTTATTGGGTTGTAACATCAAAAAAATTTGAATTGAGCAGCATAGCCATGAACATGCATTTTTTAGTTTGATTTTCAAACTTGTTTTCTTGAACTTTAAGTATGAAGATCATATATGCCAAATAGCCATGTAAGTCATCAACCTTGGGTTTCTTCCCTATATAGACCTCCTTTAAAATAAGTCCTCATATGGACCTATTTGGATTGATGTTCATGAATGTTGAATACCTTTGTCCACAAATAAGATGGAACATTATTGTTCAATGACAAGTTTTTTACTTTATCATGAGTAATGTTATTCTTATGTTTGGCTATCCCATTTTTGTGAAAAATGTCCACATTTATTAGTTGTCATGAAATTTCACTTTGCTCACAAAATTGGGTGAACTCCTTGGACACATACGTTCCTCTTCAATTTGTGTGTAGTGTTTTGATTATAGGATCTTTCAAATTTTTGATTAATGATTTGAATTTTTTAAATACACTGAAGGTGTCATTTTTGGCCTTCATGAAATAGGTTTGTCTTTCTACTATAGTTGTCTATCAACATGATGAAAGATTGAAAATTGACAAAAAAAACATACATAAAAGTTGCAAACATTTGAATGGATAAGTTAATTTGGTCCAGTTCCATGTATTGTGCTTTGTTTGGGCTATTCAATTTAGTGTTTCTTTCTAGCCATGCAAATCCCATTAAACACCTTTGAAGGTGGCAAATTTGGCATCTCAATTATGACAACTCCTATTGACAACACATGCAAACTTTGAAAATTGAAATGCCTAAATTTTTGATGCCATAATGTTGTTGGAGATTCCTTTTCAACAATAAGACTTTATTTTCTTGTGGATGAAATTTATAAATTTCCTTGCCCTCATCCCTACTTCTAGTTGTTAACACCTTTGTTAGATTTTTGGAATTAGGCAATTACAAATTATAATGTGAATTTTTTGATGTTAAAAGGTAGAAAACTAATACCTTGCTATTGCGATTTCTTCTAACTTTATTTGGTTAAAAAAATGTGGAAAAATGGATTCATATTTACAATTTTTTTTATAAAAAATAAATATAAATAAAAAACCATATTACCATTTTTTGGTCTTTGGGGGGCTCTTAAACTTGTGTTCCATCACGCATCAAAGTCTACATTTTTTTTTTTAAGGATTCAATAACTCTTGAAATATTAAATTAGATGTTTTATGGTATTTTACGATAAGTTGCATGACTAAAATGAGAATGAATTTTTTTATTATAGATGTGATCGTAAATGAGACTACACATTGAAATATTTTTTAGAGCCCCAAACCTTAGTATAAAAGTGAAATGTAGTTCACAAGCTTAAATCATTATGGGATTTTGAAAAATGAAATGTTTACACCCCTATTTATTTCACCTTGCCTAAAGTTATGTCATTATATAATCATTATATAATTATCATGATTCATTACTAGTTTACATAATTCATTATGTGAGGCGATTTTTTGTCCCTCTATTCCCAGTTCTATGAGGTGACTATAATTGAAAATACATACGCTACCGGTGAAAGGAAAAAGTATAAGTGTATTTCTAGATGTTAAGCTTGGGTTCCCGGTGATGGCCATTACCATTGGCTACAAGGCCCAATCAACCCCCTTTCCATGGAGCATTGAGCTGAATACTTAGCTCACACCATTCATCGCATTATGGACTTCTTATAGTTGTGATTTATCCCCTTTACATCATTTACTAAATTGTAATTAATTTGAGGCTACTTAGGTGGAAATGTCAGGATCTAAATTTGATTTTGATTCTATTTAGGGACCTGATAAAAATGAAGATTGAATAAAGGTGTATTAGGACTACATCGTAAAAATCTTACAAGCACATCATTAGTGCTTGAAGATTATTCTAAGAAAATAATTTAATATTATCATGGCGAAATGTTAATGTTAACTATGGGTTTAAAGATCGTTTTATTTCTATTAGACCTTCTATTGACACTTCTACCACTACTTCATGAATCTCAACATCCTTGCTACTCACTAAATATTATAAAAAGACCAATGTTTTGTTGAGCACCACGAATTTTGGTGCCTATTTCCAACCCCAACCCTCAGAAAATCTTTCACCCTTAATTATGCAAATGAGATCCTAAAACTATGGTTATCATTTTTTTGTTGAAGAAAGGAACTAATTCAACACCTTATTCACCAATATCATATTTCGAAAAACAAAACAACCCCCCACGCAACCATGTGCATTCATCATCCCTTATTGTAACATGAAATTGCTAAAAACCCCTAATAATCTTACCACACTTGAATATCCTTGATGCAACTCTTAAAAATTAAAATTAACACACACGGTTGTGTCGGTATAGCTCAGACACTACTAATTGAAATAATTAATTATAATAAATAGATTTGTTTTGATGTCGTTTTAAATTCCTTAGGTTACTGTATCCTAGGTTATACGTTAGGTTCTCCTACCCCAAACTATTTAAAGTTATTAATTAATATTTTCGACTATTCCACCATAAGTTATCCTAGCCTATTCCATTGTTGGTTATTTTAGGTTTAAAATTATTTTAGGTTATTATAGATTTTTCTAGGTTATTTTATAATATTTTCAAATTTTTTTGGCTAAACCACATTAAGTTATTATATTTTATTGTTTTTAAAGTTCTTTTCAACTATCTGCTTTAAGCATTCACAATAAAAAGAGCTAGTTGGCCCAAGGTGTAGGTCCTTTTTAAAGGATTATGTTCTTTTGAAGTTTGAAACATGGCCTCCATGTTTTGGATAAGGCCCATTATAGAATGATAGTGCCAACTTCAAAAGTTTAATTCACATGTGTTTCCATGAATTTTCAAACAATATGTAATTAAATATATTTTTCATGATAATTTTTTAAGTAAATCAAATGTGTAGATTTCATCAAAAGTAAACATGTCAATATTTTGCAAATAATATGTGTTTCAAACCTTAAATGATACGTTATAAAATGATTTTATCACATATAACTTTTTTTAACATCATTCCAAATGCAGTGGAACATATTCACACAATATATATATATATTATATAACACATTCAATATTCACAAAAATGCACCTTGCCTTTTCTTATACTAGAAAATATTTATATTTGAAGAAGTTCTTCAAACTATGTAGTTTTAATGATTTTAATCACATTTAGACACTAAAAAAGGACTATAATGAATAATTAAAATAAAACATATATTCAAAATTTTAATGATATTATGCCTTCATAATCATCAATATATGGTCATCCAATGGTTTGGTTTTTCATAAGATAAAGGATGTTCAAAATTTTAACACCTAGTCCACATTGAATTGTCCACTCCTTATTATACACTTTATGATGAATGAAACAAATCAAAATTGCACAAAATTCATTATGACGAAAATTCATAAATATATAAACATTTTGAAAATGATTTCATTAATTTATAATATTTACAACTCATGTGGTAAATGTGGATTAAATCCCTGCAAATCTGTTTTGCATTTATTGTAATAACATATTTGCACTACAATATGCACACATTCACAATTCCTGCATTGATTCTAAACACGCGTGTCTTTGCAATTCATTAAAACATTGAATTCATGGTTATTTCATATAACCATAATCTATACTTTAAAATACAATGTAGAAAATCCATAAGCAAAATTACATTTCATTTCCTTTTTAATATGTATACTACAAAGAATTCACACAATAATATGAATATGAAAATCACTGCAAAAGTCTGAATTTCATTTGTTATTGAGAACTTTAATCGAAAAAATAGCAAAAATCCCATGTTTCGTTGAAATGAAATCAAACAACAAAATTAAATTTATGGTACCAAAAAAAAACAGAGTTTATAGTTTGTACTACAAAGTACCTACATCTATCACTACTTCAAAATTGTGTGCCTAAGAATGAAAATCCTTTCCTTAGAACTGCCATCTTTAGGCAATCCCCAAGTTACCATTAACATGTTTCAAAATTAAACAAAAATTCAAAATTTAAACCTCCAATGTCCAATGATCAATCCTTGTCCTTAATGCCTTGTTCATCCAAAACAATGTAATTAACCTATCCCCTTAACATCATGTAATCATTTTTCAAAATCATGGGGGTGTAAGATTTTATGCATGTACACATAATCCTTGGTTCATTTTATGAATGCAACTTTTAGGTTATTTTAAGTTATTCCACCTTATGTTATTTTAGGTTATTATTGCCTATTACACTTTATGTTAATTTATGTTATTTCACCCTAGGTTATTATAGGTTCTATCCAAAAATAACTTAAGGTTATGTCTTATAACAATGTAGGATTACATAACATAAGGTATGACATATATGACAAAATAACCTAGAACAATTTAAGGTGGAATAAGTTATAATAATAATAAAAACCTAAGGTGAAATAATTTAAAAGAATAAAATAACTTAAAATAACCCAGGGTAAACTAGTTTAAAATATTAATAATATCTTAAGGTAAGAGAACCTATAATAATTTAATGTGAAATAACCTAAAATAATAATAAAAACCTATGGTGGACTAACCTATAATAAGAAAAAATAATTTGAGGTAGAATTATCTATAATACCTTAAGGTGGAATAAGCTAAAATAACTTAAAGTATAATGACCTAAAATGAAATAATTTAAAATAAATAAGAAAAATTTAAGGTATAATAACATAAAAATAACTTAGGGTGAAATAACCTAAAATGGATGAACTTGTAAAAACTAGAATTAAGTTAGAATAATTTAGATTGGAATAACCTAGAATAACAAAAAGTAATTTGAAATGGAATAATCTAAAATGACCAATAATAACATAATATTGAATAACTTTTAAAAACCAAAGATAACTTAAGGTGAAATAACTTATGATAACCAATAACTACATATGGTGCAATAGCCTATATTAGCCAAAGGTGGAATAATAAAAAATAACCTAAAAAACCTTAAGGTATAATAATTTGGAATAATTTTTTAAAAAACCTAGTATAAAATAATTTAATAACCTATATGTACAACAACCTAATAATAACCTAGGATAAACCTAAAACCCTAGCCTATGGTAGCTTAAGATTAATTTAAATTAGTTAACATTAATCTAAGAATAACTTAAAATAGCTTATACTAACCTAGGAATAACCTAAGACTAACGTAAAAACCTACCCTATGATAGCCTACATATAGATTAAAGTGGCCTATGTTAATTTATCAATAATTTAGAAGGTGGGTGTAAATTAAGGTGGACCACTTTTTGTGTCACATTGTATGTTTTTGTAGTGTCATGCAGTAACATGCCATTAAATCATCATTATGCAAAAATTTCCATTAAATTAAGGTTTTCAACTTGAATAAAAAAACATCTACATAAAAAGTTATAACATATATTTTCCAAATATAAGATATTGAACTTTTAAATTTGAAAAATGTGGATTGGTATTTTATTTATGATTTTATACAAATAATCTTTGTTTATGAATTTTGTTTGGATTATCCTATAGTGATGCAATACATGATATATTAAAGCAAAAATAACATAACTACAAAAAAATTGTTAGATTAACCTTAACCCAAATAAAGATATGGACTTTTAAATGTCTTAAAATAGACCTTATTTTCAAAAGTCTTATCATATTCATTTTTTGATGGATTTTAATGTTTTTTTGTTTAACATGCATGCTAAAGAATTATTTAATTGCTTATATTCACATAGTCTTCATTTCATTAACCACTTTTAATCCCCATTGAAACAATGATATCATAATAAATTCCAATTTTAACATTACCAAATGGACTTTTTATGGACTATTTATGTGTCAAAATTCGTCCACCTTACCTTGCAACTACTTTATAATAATTTACATTAACCTAATAATAGCCTAAGACTAACTTTAAAACCTAGCCTATGGTAGCCTATACTTAGACTTCGGTAACTTAGAAGGATTATAAGAAATTATGTTTTTTGTAACCAAAAAGTCTTAAATTATATGTATGACTTTAGTCATAAACTATTGTTTTGAATCCTGTGAGTAAAATATCATAATCATATATATTGGTGGGGCATGTGATTAGTAGATGATGAAATGATAACAAGATGAAAGGTGTTAATTTTCATCATTTTTCTTTCATTTATATGACATCCATGACTAATGACAAAATGATGTTGATGTCCAATTATCATTACAATGATTAACAAATGATTACAAGTCATTTAATATGAACATACAAGCTTACCCCCCCCCCCCCCCCCCCCCACCCCCACATCTCCCCCCACCACCAACCACACCACACTTTCCCCCCACCCCCCCACCACCCCAACCAACTACCTTCTATTCACACCAACACAAAC
>Ga0116231_10003964_pt1 | contig 30281 bp, 22 predicted proteins | sample S1TSphgellanicum_2_FD_89695 | JGI IMG/M metagenome (GOLD analysis project Ga0116231, IMG submission 89695) | Host-associated microbial communities from peat moss isolated from Minnesota, USA - S1T2_Fd - Sphagnum magellanicum MG | ecosystem: Host-associated > Plants > Peat moss > Unclassified... | reverse complement strand
TTCTTTATCTTTTCTTGATTGATGCTTAAATAAAAAGTGATCTTCCTTTTGAGCATAATCTGTTTTTTCTTATGATGGGGTAGGAAGGGGGTTGGGGGGAGGGAGGAGGAGAAGGTTTTTATATTCGCCTCTGGTCCGACCGTCATTCCTACCCTTCGGACGGTTGTAATGCTTTGTGGAGACGGTTTGTACATGGAAACCGTGGTGGTCCAACCCCCGTCACAGACTAACATCGGTCGCCCGCTGCTTCACCGACCTCTCCCTCCCCCACCCCCTAAAACCCCCGTCAGACAAACAGACTGATAGACAGACAAACGTAGTGAATTAATATGTATGATTGGTGGTTATTCTATTGATGGGTATTGGTGGCTATTTTATTAATGGTTTATTGGTGGCTATTCTATTAATGGCTGTTGGTGGCTATTCTATTAATGGCTATTGGTGGTTATTTTATGAATGGTTATGAATGATTATTGTATTATAAGTTATTGTTGGTTATTATATGTTATATTATAACTATTGATGATTATTGTATTATAAATTATTGTTTGATATTCTATGTTATGATATCATAGGTTATTGGTAGTTATTATATTATAAGGTATTTAAAATTATTTTTCGTAGGTTATTATTTTCTATTCTAAGTTATTTTTACCTTAGGTCATTATATTTTGTTTTAGATTATTTTAAGTTATCATGCTTAGGATAAAATAATTTATAATAACATAAAATAGAATGATGTTGAATAATTTAAAGTATTACTTGAAATAACATATATTAATTTTAAATAAAATAACCTAAAGTATAACCTAAAGTTAGTTGAATAATTTAATTTAAAATAATTTAAAAGCTTATAATAAACTATTTAAGATACTTTAAGGCATAATAACATATAATAATTTAGGGTACAATAATTTATAATAACATATAATAACATAAAATATAAGTTAGAATAACTAAAGTAGCTTAAAATAATATAGGGTATATCATAAACTAACATAGATAAAATATTTTAAAAAAACATATAAATAAACCTATTTGTTATAATAAATTGTAATAGTGAATTATGTTAACTAGTAATGAAACATGATGTTTACATAGTGATATTATGGTGAAATAACTTTCACTAGGTGAAATTAGTAAAATGCAATGAAGTTATTTCACTTTAAGGTCCCATAGTGATTTAAACTAGTAAATTACACCCCACTTTGGTAGTAGTGATTGAAATGCGCCACACCACCACCATCCCTTCCAATTCAAGTTTGAAATTCTATGTGATTAGGTTAGGGTATTTCATATCAATGAATGCCACATTGCCATATTTGTTAAAAGGCAATTCCAACCTAAAAACTTCTTGGGCAAGAAGGGTTTTTCCTGGTCAATGGAATTCCACCCAAGTTCTTCAATGTCCAAGAAAAGGTGTTGGACTTGGAACTATGGTAGTTTTGTGTTTGTTTGTTCATGTTTCCAATTTTATCACACTCTTGGACATGAAAAAAATGGTTTGTGTGGATGTAAATCCCATTGTTGGCACACCTTTCCCCAAGCGGATAATAATATTGGTCCCCAATGTGATCCCAAACAACATGTCATAATTTGGGTTTGCATAGCCAAGCCCAAGCTTTATGAACATGAAATGATGTGATTCAACCTCTAGTGTGGTTGTTAAGGCAACCTTTGACAAGAAGAATTGGCTCAAAATGCCATATGTAATATCATTACCCACATTGTCATTGTGAAATTTGAGGTTCAAAATTTTGAAGATAAAACAATGGTTTAACAATACATTGGGTTCCATCAAAACTTGAAGTTTGATCTTTTGCAACATATGTTGAAACTTTTTGACCATACTAATGTCAATCCAATGACATGAACATTCAGTTTCCACTAGTTGGTCAAATTTTGAAGTGTGCCTTAATCCAAGGAATTTGTCTTGACCTCTTTTAAACCTTATGATGCTCATAAAATCTAACTATTAACCTATTTTTAACCACCATGTGAATCAACAAAGAAACTCAAATTAGGAGACAAGAACAATGAAATAGATATTTCTCATAAAAATCAAAAAATCTCCATTCTCATGATTAAGAAAACACAAAGTGAGGTTAACACTTCAACTAGTCATAAAAAATTCCAAAAAAAGAAAGAAAGAATTAAAAAAAGACCAAAAAACAAAAAAAAAAACATGAAAGAAATTTGACCAATAGTGTCAATCTCACACAATAGTAGCATGTATGATAATGATTTCTTTATTACAACTTTCTCACAAACTTCAACTTCCAATAATGAGTAAAGGCCAATGAAAACAGTAACTTGCGTATCGAATTATTGTTGTAATTTTAAAAATAATGGGAAGACTTAGCAATGCCACTTGCTAATAAGAAACAACAACAAAAGTAGATAAAATAAAGAAAAACATAATAGGATAGACAAAACACACAAAAAAAGGACAACAAAGAAGAATAAAAACCAAATGTGCTTACAAAAAACTCCCTACTTACAAGACTTCATACAAAATCATTTTAAATATTCCAAAATTTGAAATTCCAAAAATGAAGTTTTCTTATTGATCAACCTTCTAGTCCCCTTTAACATAATCTTTAGAGGGTACCCTTTATTTTTTATAAGGAAAATAAAATTAAACAACAAATTACAATAAGAACAACAAAATAGATACCCAAGCCCTTCACACATCAAAGAGAAATCCATAAGTGATAAAACAAGCCACTTTGTACAAACTTTTCCTTTGGCTTACAAGATCAAAAAAATGCTTGAACAAATATCCTAGCCACATTTCACAATCATAGTACCCCAGTTCCAAATTCCAATAATTTATGGTTTAGGAATCTTTGCACAATTGTTGAATAATCTATGTAATGCATTTGCATTCACTCTTATACAAAATGAGATCATCAGTTATTGATCCTCTCACCACAATCCATTTGATGGAAGTTCATGAACTTTTGAGTACTACTATGGAAATTCCTTTGCAACAAAATATCTTTTGCAAGCACCTTCTACTCAAATTTGAAAATTATGATAGTTGGGTTGCACTCCAATTGCAAGTAGTTGGTATTCTTTGTAGGTCTTCTTTGCAAAAAAAAAAGGACATATTTTCTATGGAGTTGAAAACACTTACTAAAACTCTAACCTTTGGAAATTTGAGTTCCATGATGATTGAAAAAAATTGGGTGGATGAATACAATTGCATCAGGTGAAATTTAGGTTAATGCATGAATGTAGTGGAATGGAAACATATATAATGATTTACTTTTTTGGATAAATTTGAACCGACTAGATGAAATGAATTTACAATGGACATGAACTCTTCTTCAATGACATAAAATAATCAACAAAAAAATTTTATGTCAACATACATAAACATAAGAGTACAACAAAATCTTAAGAACCATGAACTAAAACAACAAAGACATCTCACAACATAGACTTAAGAATGCTAATCTCACAATTGACATTTGTCTACATTTTGGTTGCATAGAAGCTTATACTGATCTTCATGGTTTTCTTCACAACCTAATTTCTCACTATTCCTTCTACAAAGCCATTGTAACCCTAGTGTATCATAGCCACACAACCCTAACCTATAATAGCTTGCTTCAAAGTCTATACCTATACAAGCATTCAGGAGAGTCCACCCACTACTTAGGTGTTGCGCACCACAATTGATTACTCATGCAATCAGATTGTATCTTTGGAACAAAGCCTTGCAACAACAAATTCTTGCTATGTAGTAAATGACCCACTTTTTCTGGCCAAACAACAATGCCCAACTCTCCTAATTCTCTTTTGGTTCTGTGAACATTTTGTTCTCATGAAAAAAATTGAGAAAAATTTCCATACTCATGATTAAGAAAGCCAAAACAAGGTTCCAAACTTTTCCTTGAAGTCAGAAGAAAGTCTTCCAGATAAAGGCCCAAAGAACCAGGAAGAAGAAAACCCACAAGAAGGTAGAACTAAAATGAAGAACAATAAAACTAACAGAATGAACAAAAGTGATAGCCTCTCAAATTCAATTCTCATGAAAGAATATATACACAAAATATATAATAACTAGGCAAACTTTCTCAAAGTCAAATACCTGGAAAAAGGAGTAGAGAAAAAACCCAGACCTCCTTACGGAATTTGAAAGTAGCTGATCAAGAGGAAGAAATCTTCTGGTCAAATTTCAGATTCCAATAGCTCAGTCTGACATGAGAAAACTTTGCTACCATGCAAAAGAGGCATCTCCTCGTGGTGGGTGTAAAAGTAATCTGACTGAAAACCTAGGGCAAAACCCACATCACAAAAATCTGCATGCTAAGTTTCTGTCATATTTGTGAAGCAAACAGAAAGACTTGGTTGTGATATCAACAAGCACTCAAGAGGCATTATAATAATCTAGTTGAAAACTTAGCACCAACCCAGAACACAAAAACCTGCTTGCTAAGTTTCTGTCATGTTTGTGAAGCATACAGAAAGACCCAGTTGTGATATCAACAAGCACTGCAAGAGGTAATATAGCTACTTACTTCAAAAAGTCAAGAGTATCCTCACTCAAGCTGCCACAACAAGCTTGCAAGGTGTTTTGTTAGCTTGAAAGCTTGCAAGGCGTTTTGTCAGCTTGGTGTCATGGTAGTTCCACCACTTTCTTCTTCCAATAATAAAATTTCACACGAGAAGAGAGTACACACCTGGCAAAAGGAAAAAAAGAAGCTCTTTCTGTAGTACCCGGCAACCAAGCTCCCTCTACAGGTGATCAAATTTGTACCAACTGCAACGAATTGAACTGCTGCAAGAGTTGTAGTTCAACTTGAACACTTCCATAGCTCCATGAACAAGCATACCAACTAGAAAATTGTTCAAACAAGGGTGAAGAGCATAATACTTGATAGATGGATATGGCAATTATGGCAAACATTCAAGGAAGATTGCAGATCAGGAAGAAGGTGGATTCCCTCTCTCTCTCTCTCTCTCTCTCTCTATGTGCTCATTCTCATGGAGCACAAATCAAAGGAGAAGTTTACTCGCACCTTTGATCAGAGAGTATGACTGCCATTCAGAACAACAGACCGATTGTTGTAAAGGAGATGAAACTGTCAAGAGAGATGGCGACAGAACCGAAGAGAGAGAGAGAAAAACGAACAAACAAAACAATGGTAGAAAACTTTGCAGACCATTCAACAAAGTGAAGGAGATGGCGACACAAACAAGCAGGGAGAGAAATGTGAGAGATGCACTAGAGAGAGAGAGAGAAGGCAAACAAAGAAAGCTATGGTAGCTGGCTGATCATTCAACATATAGAAGGAGATGGGGACACAAACAGAGAGAGAGAGAGAGAGAGAGAGAGAGAGAGAGAAGCAAAGAAAGCAATGGTGGATTGATGATCCTGTCGACGACAACGCACTGGCGCGATTGGTCGACATCCGCCTCCACGCCTTTTGCAGATGCCGTATTGTTTTGGAGCCTGTGGTACTGCGCCACGGCCGCAAACCGGCCCAAGAGACAGGGTAGTTACTGGACACACAGGGCGCCCCCTCTCCTATGTCTGTGTGTGTGCGGCATCCCTCTTTTCTTCTCTTGTCTCCCTTTCTTCTTCTTCATCGTCTTTTTCCTCTTCTTCTTCTTCTTGCTTCTTCTTCTTCCTCACCAGAAAAGAACGAACCAGCGTCTTTACAGATCTTGTGCTGCAAGCTTTTTTTTTGCTCTCACAAAACCCCGACAACAACAACGATAACATTTTTGTCCTTGCTGCTTCTTCTTCTTCATCTATTTGTTACCTTCCTCTTCATAGTTGTTGTCTTTTTGCCTGCAAATCTAAGCTGCAAAAGTGTGCTCGGAGTTATTTTGCAATCGTGGAAGTGGTTTGTTTGTTTATTTGTGATTCTTCTTCTTGTCTTCGCTCCAAGACTTCCTTTCTGGTTCTGGTTGGCACGTTGTCCTTTCTTTGGGGGTTTGCTGTGATCCGAAGCTTTTCCAGGGGATTCTCTTTTTTGTTTTGCAACCTGCTGTGCTCTCTTTGTCTTTGAGATTGTTATGTTCTTGTCTTGCATCCTGTTTTGCTCTCTTTGTCCTTGAGATTGTTGTGTTCTTGTCTTGCAACCTGTTGTGTGCTCTTTGTCTTTGAGGAACAGGGAGAAGAAGTCGAGAAGGTGGAGGCAGCAAGCGAACTGGATAACAGTTTGGTCTGCGTACTCTTCTTCAAACCACTGCCGCCGCGGCTACAGCCTTCAGAACAAGTGTTTGAGAACGGGTGAGAGATAGAGAAAGAGCCTTACAGTAGATGGGCTTTCCAGCGAAACGAGACGGCTGGGTGGTGCAGCAGCAGCAGCAGCTGCTGCTTCAACCCCCTGCCCGACCTCCTCCTCTTCCTGGTGCTGCATATTCGTTGTTGCCTATGGTGCTCCCTTATAGCAGCAACAGCAAGAAGTATGATCCCTGGCAGCACAGCCACGGGTTCTACCCGCAACCGTATCCTCCTCCGAAGCGTGTTGCAGCAGCAGCTCCCGCTAAGTACAAATCCCATAGCCGCAAGCATAGCAGCAACAACAACAACAACAAGCAGCGCAATCGAGCCCCCTGTGCTCCTTACAACACGAGTTCCTACTTGATGAGAGCGGGGAAGCTGGGAATCAACGCGCCGCTGTTCTCTCCTACCACGCCCGCGCTTGAGATGCCTGTAATCTCGCCGGCTCCTTGGCCCCAGGAGTCGTTAGGAGACGGAATGGTGGCGAACGAGCTTGGCGTCAACGCCTACGGCTCCATGAACGGCAGGATTCGTCTACGAGCCGCCGACGAGGGAGGAGTAGCAGAGCGAGACTCCGGAGGGTTCTCCTCTTGCGGAGAGAGCGATACAGATCACTGCGAACGACCTCCGGCCGACAGCGTACAGCAAGTGGAGGAGAGAATCGAGCACGGTTTGCAACGGTTCGAGATCCTGATGGCGGAATTGCCTCTGGAGCATCATCATCATCAACAGCAGCAGCATCATCATCACGCTCCCATCATCCATGACCAGGAGACACATATCGCTCGACTGGAGGAGGAGAATTTGTGCCTGCAGCAGCGTATATGGGCCATGAGCCAGGAGCTTCTGTTACTTCGAAGGCGTCTTGCTAACCAAGCAGCAGCAGCAGGAGAAGGAGGACCTCATGAAATTGCTTCTGATGATAGCTTAGGGAATGGCTCTTGTGCTGCTTAGATGTACAAAATGGTGTCAGTCTTTTCGTCCAATTTCATGTGTGTATGTACGATAGCAAAACAAAGGAGACAGAGAGTCTAAGAGGAGCAAAAGCAGCATGTGATCCTATGTGTGTGAAAGAGGTAGGAGAAGAGAGGAGGTATGTGTGTGTGAGATAGAGAGAGAGATTGTAGCAGGCTGATTCATTGATTTGCGGGGTGAGCAGTCGGCTTTTTGTTACATTTGCAGCCAGGTGGGGTGATGGCGGATTGTGGGGGGGGAGGGACGGGATGGAAACCGTTGAGACTGGATCCAAGCCATGGAGAGGCAGGCTGCAAGGAGGGTGGAGTTCAAGGAGCTCTCATCCTGCTGCTGCTGCTGCCCGCATTGGTCTGGTACATGGCTGGCCCTTTTGTGCTTCCTGTGCTGTGCTCTTCTTCTTGTACCCAACGAGAAGTCTGGGTTTGCAGTTGGCAAGAGGACAAAAAATGTTCCCAAGAGTTGCTGGTCACCCCACTTGACCACACTGACTCTGTGTCTGATGCACAGTGATTGGAATCTGTGGGGTTTTGTTGCTTCTTGACAGAGGCCAGCCAGCCAGCCAGCCAGCCAGCAGCAGCACCTGTACAAGCACTCCCAGAGCAGTCTCAACATGCTTGGACATGGCAAAACCATTTGCTGGGTAAGCTTGCCACCTCACAGCAAGGGGTAAAAGCTTTGTGTGCAACAGACAGCGTGCAAAGTCATGCCTGCTGTTGCTGCTGCTGCTGCGGCTGCTTCAACCAGCTTCTCTTCAACAAAAATGGAAGCACCCATGATCTTGTCCCACCACCACCACCCTCTTTGTGTCTGTCATGTTCTTCTGGTGTGTGCTTCACTTCTGTGGTGCTGAAAGAAGAAAATTTGCCAACTTGCATTTTCTGCTTGCATCTTGTGTAGAGCCATCATTGTACAATTCATCACCTTGCCTGCTTCAAGCATGTTGTGCATTTTATGTAATATGATTTTTTTGCAGTCAGATTTCTCCCTGACACATTTGTACAATTTCATCACAAGCATGCTCTGCAGTGTGCTTCTTTCTTTCTGGTTTCCAAAGTTTGCAATTTGGTGGAGTTTTTGGATCTAACATGCTTTAGCTTCAGAAAGCTGTTCTAGTTTCTTAGTTGCAATAACTAAATTCATCAGAGTTGGGCATGTTGAGACTGAAGAGATGTCCACAAATTCTGGATTTTGCAGCTTCCCAAGTTGCAGCTGATCAAGTCAATGTCAAAGGACTAAAACTTGGATCCAATTTGAGTTCCAAGGCCAACTCTAATACGATATCTGGATGCAGATATCTGTCAAGAAATGTGCTTCATTTTTCTCTTGGGAGGCAAATAGTTGTTACCTTGATGACCAACAAGGCTGATGACAAGAAGAAACTCCAAATGCAGATTTAGATTCATTGGTGGTGCAGAATCCAATAAAGAGAGAAAACAGCCTTGAGGTCACAACGCCTAAAAGTCACATCTCATCCTCACATCAACCTCTATCAATTCCAATTTCTCCTCTCCTGCATCTCAACTGGTTCAAGATGGCTGTTATGCACCATCATGGGAGGGTCCATTCCACCCAGAATGTGGTGAGCCTGGTAAGGTAAGGTGAGCTGATGGTCCATTAGGTGGTAACAAGTTCTTCCGGGACCTATTCTAAAGCATAATCAAACATTCATTGTTCAATCATATATCAATTGCCTCTACTAATCTGTGATTTGCATTAAAACTGACAATGACAGTACCACTAATCCATTGGTTGCATTAAAACTGGCAATGACAATATCAAAGTAGAGCTATTAAGCGGCTGCTTGTCCCACCTGAAAACACTCATCAAAGTGTGCAACATAGAAACATGGAACATGGAAACCAGTTACAAAGGAGGGTAAAGCCCCAGGCATTCCCGAAATAAGGGGCCTAGGATAAGGCCTTGTATTCTGGGAATGTCCTCCACCCACAGACTTTACCCATTAAAAAGCAGAAGGCAAAGGTTATCATGAACCTAAACAAATGTAAATCATGACATGTAGGAGGGGACAGATCTTGATATATCTTAAGCCTTATATGTCAGTGTGGATCCATCAGAATGGTCCACCTCCTCCCTAGTACTCCTACCTATACTATCATCCCAGGTCAAGAATTGACACTTGTGTGTTATAAAGGGGGCACCTTCCTTGTTCTCTCTTGCCCCTCTGATGTGCCATTTGTCTCTCAAGCTGAATTATTAAAAAAAAAAATTGAGCTTGAAAATGGAGAGAAATCGTCAAGCATCTCAAGTTTTGCTATTCTGCCCATGAAAAGTTCTGTTTTGAAAGGTAAGTTGGCAGGGTTTTGGGGAGGTGCTGGGCTGGGCCTCAACAACATGCCTCAAATAGCTTGCTTGCTTTTTTTTTTTTGCTTGTGTGTAAATGATCTTTGTTTGTGCAACTTTGACCATTCATTTCTACCTCATCTCAAGTTCAAATGTTGAATTTCGTTTTCCACCAACCTCATATTCCCCACCTTTCATCTACTATAAAAGTTTTAGGATCATCAAACTATGGTAGCTAAGGCCCACTTTAGATGAGGGTCCACCTCCTATCACTTAGCACCAGTTTGGTCAAACATCAATTAAGGGTGAAGGAGGAAGTATAATCTCCCTCCACAAGAGATATTCAGTGATATAAGGTGCCCTCCAAATAGACTAGAAATTTTCTTAGAGTGCTTTGTGTGAAACAAGTCAATTGTGTCTTAGAATGTTAATTGAACTGACTAATCTCCCTTGATGTCAATTCTTACCATGGCAAAATTCTTCAATAATCAAAGGAAAGAGAGGTCAAGCTCGTTTAGAAGAAAGGGTTTTATCTTTAGCTCGATTTATAGCAAAGTCTAGCCAAAGAATGGATGCCACCCTCATGTTGCTGATTTGTTTGAAAGTCTAAGAAAGTTGATAACAAGAATAAAGATAAATGGGTATCTCACATTTAGCGCATTCTCTTTTTCAAATTTACCTTCAAAATGATTGTGGGAATGGCGGAAGGGGTTGAAGAGTGGAAGTAGAGAGGATTGGGTATAAAAATGGTGGACCAAACAACAAAGTGTGAGATAAAGAGGGAGGAGAAGACTAGAGAAAACAAAATTTAAAGAAACAAAAGCATGACAAGAAGTCCTAATTTATTTTGTTCTCCCATCAAATGGAAGTATTTAATTTGTAAGTTTGGAATTTTAAAGAAAAGTTGTACGTTTTAAACATCATACTAGGATTCCATGGCCAAGAGAGCTTACATATAACATGCCAAAGAACCAAGTAAAGGGCAAAGAACCAAGGACCTAGAATTCAAGTTTTAAAAAAACAGTAGATATCAAGCATCATCAATTGATAGCTTTCAATTCATTTTGAAATTATTGCCATTCAATTGGATCAAATTCTACTGACGATGATTTGTTGGAGTTGGTTAGTTAGGACAACTTTAGGGTTCATAAGTCATTGTTGTAAATTGGTGGAAATCGTTTAGCCCATTATCAAGTGAAGAGGCATGGAGATGTGTCTTTTCGAATTTGTGTTTTTTTTAAAAAAAAATTTCCAACACCATATTCACAAGAAGATTTTCAATACCTTCTCTTCATTATTATCTTAGTTCAAATTCATTTATATCAAGATTACTTCAACATGTCATGTCATTGACATATGAACATGTGTTGTGTAATTAAGCTTCATGTGAATATGTTGACATTGTTCAAGAAATTATTAACAAAGGAACCAATGCCAATGCAAAAGGTGAGAATGGAAAATGCTTTTGCATTTAGCGTGTGGAAACAATTATGATGGAGTCATTTCAATACTATGCATGGTACTCAATCTCCTTTTTATTTATTTTTTTGTTTAATAGATCATAAATTGTATAAATCTATGTGATTTTTTACAATTATGTGAATTGTATGCAAGAGTTATATGCACAAAGGGCAAGAAGGAGAAAATGAGAAAGCATGTATTGACCATACAATTAAAGATATTAGAATTGTGATTTTTCATGCAAATTTTTTGTCATGAGTTTCCTATGTTTGGGCATGTACATAGTTTCTTTTCCTTCATTGTGGTTTTTACTCACTTAAGGTGTTACACAACAAGTGATTTTCACCTCATTACATGTGCATTATGTGAAAAGAAAAAATTGAAAAAAATAGTGGACCAAAAAGAAAAGATATATGATTTTCCTCAATGTTCTTCTTATGTTTTTTTTTTTGGGCTCAAAAAAAAACACAAGCCATATAATATTAACCCATTTATACTTTTACAAGCATATTTTAAATGATATGTATCTTTCAAAAGAGAAAAAAATGTAAACATTTAAAACTTGTATATTTGTCAAATTATTTAAACAATAGGGGAAAAAAAAAATTAAAATATAATAATACAAAAAAAATAGTGATCAAATAATGGCTAAGGAAATGTACTTACAAATAATATTATCTTCAAAATCCACATTTGGCATTTGTTACCTCGTAAAATCAATTTTTAGTAAACTTGAATACGGATTTATAAGTGTTTACAAGTCATTATACATGCAAAATGCCATTTGAACATTATTACAAGATTGTGCACATAATATGAATAAACAAACTAAAATAATTTTGTGCATGTCTTGTGACAAAATCAATGGTTACCAACAATCTATTGATTCAAGGATGACCTACACTAGGTCAACAACAAAAACACACTTGGACAATACCAATAATGATGAAAAGTGAACAACAACAAAATGGCAACCAACAACAAAAGGTTGTCAAAAAGGCATGTTGGAGACATGATTTTTATCTTTTCAAGCAATAGGGGGTATCAAGACGTTAAAGGTTGAGGATGCTAGATACAATAATAGTGTACACCAAGAGCATTGAAAAATACATTGAAGATGTTGTGCATGCACTAAATTAAAAAATGTTTTACATTTTATATTTTTTTGAACTAGGAGTGATCATTAAAAAACATGATAAGAAACACATTTATGAATGTTAGAAAAGACCCAAAAAAAATAAAATTTGATGCAACAAAGGAAACCAAAAAGAACATCATTGGTGTCATAAATGTTAACGTTTAGTAGGTGAAAACTATATTTTATATTTTATAATTAATGGAAGTGAAATGATTACATAGACAATCTATATGATCATTAATTGCAAATGTATAATAATTAAATTTTTAAGATAAATTTTTAAGATAAACTTGAAATATATTAATATTTTGACCTTATGTCAATTGATCATCACTAGTAATGCAAAGTAACGCAAAGCCCAAGTTAAAAGAAATTAAAGGATAAAATGAGAGGAAAATAATATTTACATCTTATTCATGTTAACTATAAAATATTTTGCATAATCAAAGTAAAATATTTTAAAGTTGATTTTTAAAAGGTCTATTTTAAAATGTAAAGGTCATAGGTAGGTCGTAGGTAGGTTGGTAGGAGGTAGGTCGGTAGGTATAATGATTAATCTAATCATGAAAACTCTATGAGATATAAGATATTCATTTATAAGTAATTTATATCTGGCTAGGTAGATAAATATAGTCTTATTGGGTTAGATTATGGATATGTGATTAGGTGTGCTATTTGTTGGGATTTTTTCAGAAGTATTTGTTGTTGCTTAACTATATGAGTGATTTTGTATGGTGATCAATGTTGTTTCTAGTTTCCTCTAGTACTTCAGTTTTTAATTCACTGAGTTTTGTCTTGTGTTTGTCTTTGTGTTGCTTCCCTTCTTACATAGACAATTTTTGAGATCAAAACTTTAGGTCGGGTACTAGGATTGATGAATTATTTATTTTATATGTATTAGAAATTTCAATTGGAATGTTGAATTTTGTGTGGCAGTGGGTGATGTTCATGCTCCCACTTAGCTCCAAAGTATGGGCGCTACTTAACATGTGGAGATTCTTTAGTTTGCCCCCAACATATTGTGCTTAGGTTTGACAAGAGGAAGACAAGAACTCGACCCAAAATTGCAACTAACAAAGATGCCAACAAGATGATGCTACAGAATGACCTCATGCAATGTGTAGCAACGTTTGGAAAAATAGTCCTTGTTACAATTTAGCAAAATCTACATTGTGTATGAGCTACAATAATCATGCAAAATGATGCAAACTCTAAATTACACACATGACATCGATAATCTGTATAAGCCATGTCAAGCTAAGAAGATGGTTTAAACTTCAATTCAACTTAATTTGTATAGATGATATTGTAGTGTGGCAGTTATCTTTCTTGAGTGTTAGCCGACATCTTGAATCAATCTTCTTGTTGATTTTAGAAATTGCAACAAAAACTCACCACATGGATTATGTTTAATGGTTCACCCAATATTTGGGGCAAAGTGACATATTTGTCTAGATTCTAGCTATGCTCAAGACTCATGAAGTCATTGTGAATGTCATTCCTAATAAAAGTCATAATATGACACTTTGTGAACAATTATTATATGGTTATGACTACATTCTTGGTGTTGTTCCCTTCAAATTGTTGTTGTGGACATTTTCTGGAAATTTTATGAATATAAAATTGTCCACTTTAATCACCATTGGTCTTCTTAAAGGATACATTCAAAGGTGTGGTTCGACACCAACCACTGCCCTCTATGGAGATCTCTCTATGCCTCTTGTTTAGATGTTTGATTATAAAGGGAGAAGCTTCAATGAAATCTACCATCACAAGATTTTTTACAACCTTGAATGAAGATACTGTTGGTATTTCTTATTAGTTCTGGTTCTTTAGTGTGAACTACTATCATGATTGAATCTGAAGGTTGCTTCTGGAAATATTTCAAGATGCAAATTTTTATATGAAATTTTGCTTTAAAATTTGAGCAAATTATTATGCAGTAATGTACACCCAAATGAAACAACATTGTTCCAATATTTGCTTGTTGTATTGGAAATAAACAAGTATTAACATGTCACTCTATTGCAACTATGAATACATTCTTACAATGATTTTGTTTTGGATGTACATAATAGTCAATGTTTTCTTTTTTGCAAATTTTCGCAATATGGTGAACCTACTGCAAATTGGACAAAGGTTTCTCCTAGGAAAAAAAAGTCACATGTTACCATATTGAGATAGTGAGTTGCTATTGGTTGTAAGGAGTAAACATGATTCTAAAAAACTTATACTTTCCTATCTAACCCCTAGCAAAATTTGGACCCTTACTCTTGTGGATGATTGCCAATTCACCTATTTGAAAAAATGGAAAAAACTAAACCCTAGTAATAATTGTGATTTACAGTAATCATTAATTCATTATTTTATCTAATACATTCGTATTTTAAAATGTTTAAATTGTATATATGAATATTAGCAATACAAGTTAATGCAAGCATGATCATAATATTTTGATATTAATATTTTGATATTTTAAAGAAAATATGATTATATTGAAACTATACTCATGTATTATTCCAAACCTTTTTTCCACATCCAAAGGGTTTTATTAAAATTTCCCTCTCACAATTAGTTTGTATAATTTATTTGAATATAGTGCAATTTAAGTAAATTGCATGTTGTTGAATATATAAATTGATAAAAAAATAATCTCCATATATTGTTATAACACAAATTTTCAATTAGGAAATGTGATACTACAGTACCTTGGTTAGAAAATTGTATCTAAGTTAATACCTTCTGGGACAAGCTTATTGTGAGTCTAAGCACTTGACATGGTGCTATATACCTAACATCCATAGCACGATAACAAGTACTCACCATATTCAATTCATGGTATAATGCAACATAAACATGTTCCACAGACATCCCGTGATCCAACTGCAGCACGGAATTATGCAGGTTGCACAACTCTGCTTGAGGTTCCTGCAAAACACAATTTCAGTAGGAGCAGTTGAGGATAGTATGAGATATGCAATTTGCTCCTCTACTGGAGATACATACAAGAGAGAGATACATAATGTTCACCAGGTCTTCTCATCTAGCAGACACTTGACATATGATCTTCTTGTCTAGCAGATCCTTGACACACCCTTGACATACGATCTTCTCATCTAGCAGATCCTTGACCCACCCTTGACACATGATCTTCTTGTCTGGCAGATCCTTGACATTCAAATGAAAATTGTATTAAAATAGGAGGATTCAACACCTGTAAACATTTTCCAAATCCAGCAGCAGCCATTTAAGAAGACCTGCACTGTTCACAATTTCACAAACACATCAGAATTACAGAATGGTAACCGAAGTTGATAATCTGTTCTTCAACAAGTCTCTGCCTTCATCAAGTGTCTGCATTTCACAATGGCAAAATGCATTTAGGATCATTCAGTGATTCCAGAAAATCGCTTCTCTGATTCTGCTATACTTTCCAATTTGCTCAGCTTCAAGCTCCATGTGCTTGTGAAAATAGCACATGCCACAATTGAGGAGCTGAACAGGTATGAAGCTGAGAAGAAAAACTGGCCAAAGTTTCTCTCAAAATCTCTTGCCTTAGCTTGCCACAAAACCACAAGGACTGATGAAAGCATCTGCAACCCAAAAGGTGATTTCCACAAACACTAAATATTTGTAAACCTGCCTCACAAACATACATATGGGGCCTTATGGAATTTCAAAGATGACTATACATGAACATTAAGCTTAGACCTACAAGCATATTATATCAAAACAAGCAAAGTTTGAAGTTTTAACCCTAAAAATCAAGTTTATCACCAATCATTAATAGAAGTTCAAAATAGTGACAAAATCTGTGATCGTCTGGTACAAAATGTGTAGAATGAGCTACAAGAAATAGCTAGGAAAGGTAGAGTAAGGCCCCAAACAAGTGCTTCCAAAAAACCATCACATTCAATAACTTCTTTTAAGCAAAGTTCATTGCAAGTCCCCACTTAATTATCCACAAACGGATATACAGAAATAATAGAGCAAGATACAAGCTCAACCCCAAAGGTGTGCTGATGATCAAAAAGCTTTTAACTTGCACAACTTTTTCCTGCAAACCTGCAGACTCTGCAAAGTTGATGTGAGGCTACGCCAGGCTAGGAAAAGCTCTGATTCTAGTTTTCTCATATTCACTAGCCATTGTCACATCTTGCAGACAATTATTCTCAGAGTTTGTGAATGTTAAGTTGTACAATCCCTGGTGCCATAGGAGCCAGCTCTTCTTCCACCCTTTTGAGGGGGGCTGTCAGCCGCTGTTGAGCCAGAATGTCTTGTTTGGCTTCTTATATTGAGATCACAATAGCTTGTGCACTTAACTGCAAAATAAAGAATCCACACCCAAAAGAGTTAAACTAAGTCAAGAGAACCAGAACTTAGAAGCATTACTTCAATGAACAAACTGTCAAGGCACCTTCTGTAGACAAGGCTTATCTACACGAATGCATAAGAAGCAGATAGCCTAATGTGGACCATTACAGACAAGCATAGAAACAAAGACACCTTTAGTGTCAGTGGGCAACAGAGGAGAAGCGTGCCAGAAGACAGCTTACCATTGCCATGACCTCTGAGAGCTGCTTCTTTTGTAGTCCATGACACTGCAGGAACAAGAAGATGACCATGCAGCAGCCTGCAGAGGTTCCTGGTAATGTTCCACATTAGGCAACATATGGATCTGGAGCAGGACACTGTGCACCTCCATCCCACAAAGTAGCATTGGGCTGTAGAATTGAGATCCTCCTTGCACTGAGTACTACCATTTCCCTCTCAATAATCACACTTGCTCTCCAAAAAACCATGAACTATACAGGGGTCCACAGAGAAAGACCCCAGTGAATAATGAGATGCATGTGGTGTTAGAAGATGACTTGTATTCTACCCCCTAACTCACAAACTCATCACCAGGTGTACCTAGCTTCATCAAGTCTACACACAACTGCATGACAACCCACTACTGCAGCACACATGTGTTGGTGAATTTCGACCTACAGTGTTCCAGGGTATCCTACTCAAACTCAATGAAGACAGGGATTCTGGTGGTAAAAGGACTTGCTCATCAGGGTCAAGGTATGTATTACAATGCATTTTGGATCTTCTCTGAAATGCAAACAAACTCAATACAGCTGTGAACCATTCTAACAAACAGGCAATTTAACTACAAAGATGACTTAAATCTCATCCAAAATTGCAGCAAGTCTCTGGAGCTCTTGTGATGGGTATGGTGTGGGAATACTATTGTAGAGATAGTCAGTGATGTAAGAGTCTGAGGAAGCCCTTTGCCATGGTGTGAGGGTAGAGGCAGCCTCATAGGATGTATGGTCATGCCCTCCTCCTTCACCAGCCCACTGTGATGCCATTCCACTCCATTGATGAGGGACATACTCCACCCCAGCCATTTGAGAAGTCAAGCCACTGCTTCCAACATCACCAGAATGTAGGGGAAAAGCAGGGAAATCTCCCCATATATCTTGCTTGGAAATCTTACCAAACTGATGGCAGCTTGAAGGCTCATTAAATGGGGCTCCAGAGGTTGGATCAAATTCACCACTGATTGCTGCAATTGTGTCCTCAGATTTCACAACTGAAACGATATCCATAATACGACTGTCCGTGGCATCACACAGATGAGTACCCAATTTCACAGACATCACAGGATCCAACTTTTGACCATCTGGTGGTGTTGTAACTCTTTCTTCAGAAGATTTTTCAGGAACCTTTGCTGCTGGCATGCAACACAATCCTGCCCGAGTCTGATTCAACTGGGGGTCATCTCTGGAAGTAGTAGGGATGGAGTCTTCAGAATCTTCATCAGACTTACCCCTATGTATGACACTGGTTGGGGACAGGGGCTGTTGCTCCTCATCATATACAGCTGCCAATTCTTCCTTAATGCTTGCATCAACAATAGCTGTGTCCAACTGCATCACTGACTGCCTGGGCACTTTCTGGAGCAAGAGTTTGTAGTCTTCCAACTGTGGTGGACGACCTCTGTCACAAACCCCCCTTCTATTCATGCTCTCAAAGACTTGAGGCACATTGGATTTGCTTTCAGTACTCAATCCCCCAGCTTGTGCCACATGTAATGCATGTGGCAACAGCAGCTGTTTCTCTGGTACTGAGTGACTTCCATCTCTTGGGTTTGTTTTATCTTCAGCAAAGTTTGACTGCGAGAAGTGAGCAAGAGGTGTGCCTTTAACGGCAGAATCGTTGCATGCTTTCAACTCCAGGTCCTGTTGCAGGAGTCCCTCATCAGCAGCAGCTTCAGGTGGGAAACTGTCAACAGCAACTGTAAGCATGTGATGATCATCCTCACTGATCTGGTCACAGTCAACCACCTCAAACTCTGAAGCCTCTGGACTATCATCAGCCTGGCACAGCTGAGAGTCTTGGAAGGGTTTGTGTGTGGAAGGATCCAGTCCCATGTGCCGCAGCTTCTTCTTCAGGCGGGTGTTCCAGTAGTTTTTAATCTCGTTATCAGTGCGACCTGGAAGCTGTGCAGCTATTCTTGACCATCTGTGCAGCACAAGAAAAGCAAGGAAAATTCTTCTGAGACTTTGTGAAGCTCATACTCATTTCCCTTTGTTTTCTTCATGTGAGAAAATCATATGAGAAAGTCAGCCTCTCAGATCTTCCAGGTTGCCAGAGAGGGAAAGATGGAGAATCACTCAATGAGACATCAGAGCCTGTCAGATCATCCAGGATCCAGAGAGGGAAAGATGGAGACAATCATCACTCACCTGTTCCCGAGGGAGGCGTGAAGATCAAGTATCAGCTGTTCTTCGGCCTCAGCAAAGATCCCGCGCTTCAGATCAGGTCTCAAGTAATTCGTCCAGCGAAGCCGACAGCTCTTGCCACAACGCAGCAGCCCTGCACTTAACAAGAAGAAGAAGAATATTTATTCGCAATTCTGGAAAGAGTGCCTCGGCAATAAGCTAGCTGCATATGAAAAACCAACGATCGCGTGCGTGCCATGGGAGAAACAGTACGATCACCGATCCGCATCGTATCACGGTGGAGAGACAAAGATGAGATCACATAAGGGCAGTCCGCACTGCGCGTGATTGGTCAGATGCAGAGAACGACGAGGCTCATGACTACGAGAATCTCTATTATTACCTGCAAGCTTTGGAACAGCCCGCCAGCAACCGAGGCCATGAGCGTTGATGAAGGAGACGAGCTTCTGGTCTTCTTCCGCCGTCCATGGCCCTTTCTTCAATCCCACCTTGTCGCAGCACGGTTTCCTCCCCATCCCTGCCAACTTCTCGCGTTCGATTTCGGCTCTCAATGATCTAGAGACTGTCAATCTTGCTGCTTTCTCTCTCAGTACTTTCCCTTTGCAATCTCGATTCAAGAAGCTTATCTCTCACGTCCTTGTTACAATCGCTTGAGACCGATCTCAAAAGCGTTCAATCTTTCGTCTATTGCTGTTCGAATCCGGCTACTACTACTACGTCAAGCAAGGAACCTGAAAAGGAAAATCAAGCTCCTCTTCTAAAACTTCATACAAATTAAGCCCGCCTGCTCTGCTGCAGATTGTGTGGCGCTTAAATCGATCTTAGCGACACTTACTCTCTACGAACAAATCATGAACCCCACGGGAAACGCTACAAGAATTGCATCAATAATACTAACTGGTTCCACAAAATGCTCTTCAAACTATGCACTAAAGAAAATGGCTAGGTAATTCCAAATCTCATTCTAATAATCCATAACATTTTGGTTGCAACTAACGACAAATCGATCCGCGGCACCTCCCAAGCAAAAGAACAAAACAAAGAACCTTATTGTATCGAGTTTCGTAGTGTTGTTTGTTGTTGTGCGACAGAGAGAAACTGATGATGCGGAGGAAAAAATACAGAGTACCGGGAATTGTGTAGGCTTCGTTGATTAGCGATCTTCTTCTGTGTTCCCGCTTTCACCACACTGCGAACGGATGCAAGGAAGTAGTTCCACTTACTTATTGTTAAGCTCTTTTTTTTTCCTTTCTTTCTTCTCTGTGCTTCGGCGCTAGCGCCAGCCGTTTTCAAGCACATCGTCGGGACCGCGGCTTCGTTGCGCTTTCTGGCGCATGTCGAGAAGTACAATAGCCGTACTAACACGACCGATCCCCGCAACTTTCGGCTCCGAAGTCCGCAGTACCCCGGAGATTGCTCAGGCAAGCAAAACCAGTTGCCTAGTGTTGCGCAGCTTCGCGCCTTCCGTCGTCTTCCCTGCAACAACAACCACCACTGCGCTGGCCCTACAAATCCACGTCCCAACTCCCACGTCCCGATAAGACCCTACGACTTTACTCTCTACGACTCGTCTTTTTATCTTTGACGACTACGACGGTGGTCATACAAATCCACGTCCTAACTCCACGTCCCGATACTACACCTCTTACCTACGACTCCTGTTATATCTTTTACCTATCTTTATACTTTCTTTTACTCAATGAATTAGGTACCACCACATTTTGCCTTACTTTCATTACTTATTACTAACTTTCTCAAATTCTTTATCTCTTCTTTTCTCTCTTTTTTTGAGGTCAGGAATTTGAAATTCAAGACAAGAAACCACGCCCCCACCCCCACCACACCGTACTCCCATGGTCCCCAAAAATATTTTTGTTCTCATGTTCTATGTCGGGGTGTGGGACCATCCGTCCACCGTCGTACCCTCAAAAGAACCTGTGAGCAAAACAGAACACGAAAACAAAATTTAGGCTCAACTGCAGAGTATGTCTGTTGCAAACCTTGTGAAACCTTTGTGACGAAATGGTGTTGAAATCAAAGTAAACACTGTAGTGTAACCTAGTAGCAGGTTCGACACTAAATAATTATGAGGAAAAAAAAAATTCTTAACAAGTCATTAAAAAAACATCTTTAACGGTTCTGTTCAAAACTGAAGAAAAAATTAAATAAAATACTTGACATTAAAGTGCTGAAACTGTTAGGCTATTATCGTATTTAAAAAACGGGAAAAATTGTTTGGCTAGGTGAAAGAAGAGCACATGAGTTGTGAACTGAACCAAGGGGAAGAAGAAGAAGCAATGGAATGGGGTTTAGGGTTACTTGGATAAGTAAAGAAAATCCCTAGAATACCTATAACCCGCGGTGAAAGAAGAGCACATGAGTTGTGAACTGAACCAAGTGGAAGAAGAAGAAGCAATGGAATGGGGTTTAGGTTTTATCAGATAAGTAAAGAAAATCCCTCTAATACCTATAACGCTAATACTGCATAAACCATCTGTAGCGATAGCAAGCCATCTAAATACACATGGAATTTTGTGACAACATCAATTTTGTCCAAGTGCTCTCTGATGACGCTCTAATGCTGAATCATGCTCTTTGATGACCTCATACATAACCCACGAGGCACAACACATTTGATTACTTTCCAAAGGTTCGGCATGATCTGCCCTTGTGCACAAAAGCTATAGTCAAAACCTAGCTCAGGACAAGCATTTTCCTCACAAAAATAAAGATAGGCCATGTCCCCCAATGAAAAAACCAACTGCAATTATACGGAGCTTTTGATAGCCAGCCAAAAAAGAAAAAAAAAACTCTGAATCCATTTTGAGAACACACCTACTATCGTTAAATCTAGGTCAACTCATTATAATGAATCCAAGATATATGTATGTACATTGTGCACTGATTTAACTTTGGTTTGCGACTTTGTAATGAAGTTGAACCCAAAGAAAAGTACATAAAAGAACTTGAATATCTTGTAGAAACTATTTGGGAAAGAATTGGGGAGGGGTAAAACTTGAACCCATCTAAGTATTAACTTAAGTGAGTTGTATATAAGGGGCTTGTGTAGTAGTAATAAGCACTGAGTTGCAAATGAGGAAGGTCGTGTCCAAAGGACCTTATAAGTATGGTAAGCCCAAAGGTGGTTAAATTAAACTGAAGAAATGTTAGATTTGGACTCAGAGACCTTGATCTAGTCTAAGAGTGTTGTACACTTATAATATTTCAAACAATTTAAACGAATTTTGGGGTTTTTACCATGGTATCAGTGTTGGTGCTGGTTCACCCAAAACACCCCAAATGCAAGGCCAGAGCCTGTTCCCCTAATAATTTACTTTACAAATACTCTGAGAACTCTCACATACCACTGACTAGCCTTAAGGTGTAAGATAAATCCGTTATCACATTTTCAACAAGCCTTACAAACCGTACTAAATTCGCTCTGTACAACCTTGTTGAGTGCATCACAATTCACTACCATACCAACAAGTAACCCACACAACACACTCACAAGGAACACACATGGACTACAAAAACTTTTTATTAAGAGCTGTTATCAAATTGTCGGATGCAACCCAGTGAGAAACCGAATAGGAATATGCATCAAAGGCTTGTTTATTGGGTCCTGCCCCGCACAGGGACAGGGACTATTGCATTCGATCCAACTTTTGGAAGTTTTACCTTATTAAAACTGGTTTCACATTAGGTGGACCGGTTTCTTTGGTGAAAATGTTCTGACTGTTTAAATTGGAACAGATGTTTTTTGGTGTTCAGAGTGTGGACACAGTAGGTAGATGTACAGCATCTTATTTATTGGCAGGGCCAGCGTGTTTGTGACGCCTTGTTTTATACTAGTGTGGCCTGTGCCATTGGCCCAAGTGTGAACCCATTACAAAATAGGGAAACTCGACATGTGAACACAGTTTTGCAATCTATGTATCGATTTTTTGAACAGCCAAATATGAAAGGAATTCATGCTTGAATTGAAGATAAGCCTTCAAGTGTTACCTCATCCTCAACTGATTTTTCCTTCCAAACCCTGGTTTTTTTGGGAATTTATTTGAATTCTCAGCTGCAGAAATCACTGAAAAATCAATATCTCTCACATTCTGAATCCAAATCTTATCAAATAAATTCCATTAAATCCTCTCATCAACATCTTTCCAACAACACCAAAATCACACTCCAATTTCTCCAAAATATTCAGCTATGATTTAATTTAATTTTCAGTGAAGAAATCATTCAATATTTAAGAACTTTTGCACCACAAGTCCAAACTTCATGGAACCAAAGACACCAAGAACAGGATCTGAAGCATCCCAATTCAGTTGATCTTATAACTACAAAACAAAACAAACTACCTTCCTTCATAGATAGATTGTTCCTAGCTTACCCTCATTTGCAAAGATTAGCCTTAGAAATAAATGTCTTGTCAAAAGAGGAAAAAATCTTTTAAAAAAAACCCTCATCCAAGTAAGTTAAGTAGAGCCCACCTCCAAAAGGAAATCATAGTTGTGAAAAAGCCTGGTTCCAAGGGCCTCCCCTAATTTGAGGGTCATAGCCTTGAGGGCAATAGCTCAAGGGTATAGGCCCCAAATTAGGTGATGACCTTCGCACCAGGCCCTCCCAATATTGTAAAGTACGAGAGGCTTTTTATACAAATGGCCGAAGGCCTTCACGCAATCAGAAAAAGGGTCCTTCAACTGTTGAAGGAAACTTCCGTGTAGGGACGTGCACTTTCAAATACGAAGAAAAAAAAACCCTTGGAATGCTTTAGTTATAGGGAAAGGCCTAGTCCCAACCTTCTCCTTTAATTTGAGGGTCATAGCCTCAAGGTTGTAGGCCCAAAAATTAGGGGAGGCCTCCACAAACAGAAAACACAAACACAAATGGTTTTTTAGTCAAATTTTTCTGCATGTGATCCCCGCAAGGCCTCTTTCAATTGACAAACCAAACTTCTATGCAGGGAGATGCTTCCAAATATAAAAGAAAAAAAAATCTTTGCAGTGCTTTAGGTACCGAAGTACCTTCCCAACTTCATCACATGTCTCTGTGAAATAATTAGTTAATTTTGAAATTTTCATTTCAACAAATAGAATATTCTTGCAAAATCAGCATTTTCCTTCACAAAATTTTGTTCTCTGAAAAAAAGGAAAAATTTCAACACTTCTGAAAATAATATGATTAGTGTGGAAAATTTCCAAGGTCCTGTGGTATGTATGACAACTCAAAGGGGCAAAAAAAAGGGGCCATTTAGTCAGGCCAGGCAAGCTTAGATATGGCTAGCGACCAAAAAAAATTCTTTGTTATTTTCATCCCCCACACATAAAGCCTATTTTCAGTCCCTCCCTTTATTACTTTCAGTTACTAGTACAAAGAGAAAAAAAAGAAAAAAGGAAAGAAACTTGATTGGCTTGAAGAGCTATAATAATATCACGGTTACACCATACTGGCCACAAGAAGAACAAGAATAATTTTAATAATTAATTAATTAACTAAAATGACTATAATAATAAAATGAGAAAATAAATTTTGGTGGGCTGTAATGTCGAGTGACAACAAGACGGGGGTGTTTCCTGTTTTCCTGTGTTGCGGGCGGGGCGCCGTAGCTGTCATGATTACGCCTCACAACGTTCAGGGAAAAAGGCGGAATCCGTCAGTCAGTCAGTCGTCACAGAAGCTGCCCTTTTCCCCTTAACTGCGAGAGCACAATCTGCACAATCTACATCGTGAATGGCGTCAGTTTGGAGCTCCTTCTTTAAAGTGCGAGAGCAGCTGCTGCACAAATCTATCGTGATTTGGGTCATCAGTAGTGGCCTACTAGTAGTAGTAGTAACTAGTTCGCACTGCGCTGTGCTTCATCTTAAGTGCGCGGCGAGTGCAATCTATCGTGAATTGAGCCAGAACACAATCTATGGTAAACTGGGTTCGCACGCCCACTCGCCTGTCTTTAATGCTAATGCTCCCCCCGCCCCCCCCCCTCTCACGAATCCCACGCAAACGCTCTCTCTCTTTCCCTCTTTCTCTCGTCTAGTAGAGCTGGTGTAATAGTTACGTTATTATTGTCTTTTTTCTTAGCTCTTAAAATACGCCTCAACTTTCTTGCCTTGTTTTGCCTCTCTGCCATGTTCGTTGATTCATTTGTTTCTAGATTCCTTCTTCATCGGTGCCGATTTTTTTCTTCTTTCTTCTTGTTTGCTAGAGGGTTTTTTTTTAAAAAACTTTATTTAGTTGTAGGAGTTTCCAGAATCCAGATGCGGCTAGTCTGACGCAGCGGCGGCGCCGTAGTTACGGCCCGCGCTGCCAATCGCGTCCATTTCGTTTGGCGTTTTCGAGGGAAGGCAAGACCGTGCTGGGAAAAAGGCCTTGTGCGGCTGTTGCTTGCCCCTTTATGGACATCATCTTCTTTCCTTTATCTTCACCGCCCGGCGCCCCCGGTCACTAACCGACCCCAGACCCCAACACCCCCACCCCTCAGGACCCCACCACTCTCTCCTTGAACTTTCTTTCTTTTTTTTATTGATTTTATTTTCCCCCATTGTTTGTAGGAATTGTTTTTTCTACGAAGCTTACTGCTTGGGGAGAGGGGCGGGGGATTTTTGTGATTTTAAAAACAAAATGTTTCTTTTTGTGAAAATTTAGCTAATAAATACTACATTTTTGTGTTTTGTGATTTTTTGGGGGCTTATTTATAGCGCTCCCACCCCCCCCCTCCTTTGATGAAAATTTCTCTAGTAAATATTTACTATTTACAAAAATTTCTATATGAAAATTTGTATCTTTTTAAATCTTTAGGGATTTATGTCAGGAAATTTAGCCTTCATAAAAGTGTTCTATCTATTTGGGTGAAAGAAAGCTGAATTTTTTTCACAAATATTGATTCTCCAAAACCAGTATTATTATGGTGGTTTCATTTTGGGGGTGAAAATTAAAAATGAATGTTTGATAGCAAATTTCCCTGATTTCTTGGGAAAAAAATGCCAAATTTTTATTAAAAAACCTGAGGAAAGTTGATCACATTTTGACGCAAGCTTTAGTTTTGGGACAGTTTTATTTGTTTGGGCTCTACAAACATGTCACGAACTAATGTTACATCTTTTTGGCCGACCACTTTTTCCATTGTGCTGTTGTGATTGCAGCTAGACACAATATGTTGTGATCACACCCACTGAAATGGAGCCATGTTTCGCATTGTACGGACATGCACCTTTCATTGAAGAGGGGCAATTGGGCTGGAAATCTTTAAGTGTTTAAAATGTTAGGAAATTTTACTTTTATGAGAACTTAAATCAAAATGACAATTGTCGTGTTCTGGTCATACAGAGGTTGACTCATAGCAGCTCACACAAGGTTGCATTTGTTACACAATGCTTGACATGTAGAGTGATGAGATGATTATGAGCACAATTACATGAAACAAATGTAATGGAAAGCTGATATTGGGTGCAAAATTTTAATCCTAGTGACCTAATGAAGGCCTTAACCGATAAATTTAAAGTTTTAAGAAAATCAACATTGAAAAGTGGACCGACTTGGTCTGCCCTAATGTTTAGTAGGGATTGCGAATGCAACATCAAAAACTTGAGAAAAGAAACAATGGTGTTGTTGAACATATATTGTCATTGAATTTCAATTTTCCAATGACAAAAATTAATTAAATTCAATATCTCCCATATCATAAGTCTGATAATTACAAAACCAATTTGATGCAGCCATACTCAATGAAAGCTTTTCAACTGTATTAAGAGAGCTCCTCTAATGCCCCTAATATCTTAAATTTTGATTTATGTTGAATTTTAAGTGATGAAAATATTCATAACTCGATAATTTTTGTATTGCAAGTCTAGGCATTACAAAGTCACCTTAGTGCTTCCCTATTCATTGAGGCAATTGATGCCTTTCAAGGGTACCAAGAAGAGAGTTGGGGGATGTTTTGAGAAATCTCAACAAACAAAACAAACAAAATAATAAAACTACCAATATCAATTATAATCATTCCAAGTCACAAAGGTGGCCATCCACATATAATTGAGAACAAATTTCTCATTGATTTGGAAGCTTTAGATGCTTAAAAAGTAAACAATTTCATATTTATCAACAACATGAATAAAACAAATGAAGGTGAAAGGTGTCACAGGGTTTATTCAAACCTCTTAAGTCCCCTTTACATTATTGGGAAGGATTGTGACCATGGAAATGTTGAAAGTAAAAACACATCCAAAGGCCATCCCCATGGAAATCATTTATTTGTGGGCCTAGGTTCTCAAGTGTATTGTAAAGTGAAAACAGACTTTATTGAGGTACAAACATATTATAATAGAGCCAAAATTATATATATATATATATATATATATATATAACTTGATATTCTATGTAACTTCTTTTTAGGGTTTGTCTTTTCTTTTTCTAATCACTTTCCTTTCATTTTGTTTTTCCCTCCAAATTTTTCACTTTCTTCATTTTAGCAAGTAGGATCACCATGGATCATAGAAGAAACAAAAAATGTAAAATCAAGCCAACCAAACATGACTTCTTCAGCCTAACAAATTTTGTTCCCACCATTAAAAAAAAGTTAATTTGAGAAAACATGTATTAAAAAAATTCAACCAATCACAACCTTTTTGGCTTGTGGGCTAATGAACTCTGTACCCACTTTCAAAAAACATGATTAAAAAAATTTGAGAAAAAATCACGACAAAAAATTTGTAAATCAATATTAGACCACTTAATAATATCCAAGTTTGAAAATAAACAAAATAGAAATAGGGAATGAAATGCATTCATGCAATTTTACAGTGCCAAATAATTTGTAGAAGGAACTTCTGAAATTTTTAGTGCAAAATCATTACAAAGTTCCTTTCAAGAACTTCAACCAAATTTTTAAAAAGAGAATATCAACATTCGAACACACAAATATTCCAATTATTGTGAAAATATAGAAAGCTTTGTAACTGGTTAACTAATGAGGCAAATGGAACCATGGTCAGAAATCAACCACATCCTTCAAGGAAGCAATCACTGTAAAGCCATGGTCCATACTTAGTACCTACTTGTAAAGAACATGTTCCCCATTTTGTCGTTCCTTGCCTCATGGAAAGAACAATTTTGAAATCTATACATTGCCACATGGTGATGATGGATGAACTTCAAAACCAAACAATACTTTCCATGCATCCAATTGACAACGTCCATCATGCTCAGCATATGACACTTTCGCAACATAAACACTATTTTAATGAGTGTTGGTTTCATGTAGGGGTGGGGGGTCTTCATGGAACATTTCCTACTCATAACCTTAAGAATTGCCCTGATAATTGTTGACGTATGCTCCTGTTTTCGATAATCACTCGACATTAGTTTTAAACTTTAAACCCCTCCAAGGGTCAAGAGTCATTTTCTTGTGGCTTCTTAAAAGACTTAAAACCCCTCCAAGGGTCAAGAGTCAGTTTTCCTGTGGCTTCTCAAAGGGACTTTAAACCCCTCCAAGAGTCAAGAGTCATTCTCTCGTGGCTTCTTAAGAGCTTTGTGTATGTTGGCTCTGGGACCAAATGTAGTATTCAATCCGTCCCACATTTTGGAGCAGTCTTCATCATCACCACGTGCTACTACTGTGAGTTCATTTTTGGGGGACCCTTCACAAAACATGAAGGTCTCGGGTGGCAGATTATGTCATTTTCTTGCCAATACCATTGAAAGAGGGGATAGGGGGTGAAAGGAGGCCCAAAGACAGGGTGAAGACAGGGTGACTTTAAGTACAACTCTATTATATGATATAGTTTTCTGATGATGATGATCATACACTTATCATTCAAAAAATGTACTGTGGACTAGGTAACTGGTGGCTGCTAGTGCCAAGTCCATGCTCCTTATGGATCGGCACCAATTGGCTGTGCACCCGTGGTTTGTTGGTCTGTGCAGGTTATGACATGCGCCAATCAGGTGCTAGGGTATTCATGGGTTATGGCTTGTAACCCATGTCCTCTCGGCCAATGGGAGCGTGAGGCACCCATCAGCAACTAGTTATGGAATGCTCAAGCTGCTGCCTATTGTGTTGTGGAAGGGACCAGGAGAATCCGTTATGTGAGTAAGGGTGAGACCATTCGATGACATTAGGGTCTGGGGTGGCAAATTCAACAATTTGGAAAAAAAACTCATGTTCAACACAAATTTGATCACTATTATGCGAGTGTAGATCAACATTGGAAGACTATGTCATATAATGCGGTCAAGAAAATGACATAATCCAACACTCGAGACCTTAACGGAATGATGGCAAGCAGGGGGTTTGTTGTTGGAAATGGAAGTAAAATGATACCCAGTTCTCACCAGCCTGATTTTTAAACAACCATTTTTTCAAGAAGTCCTGAATTTAAACAAAAAAAATTCTGAAAAATTACACCCAACTTCATCCTGATATTTTTGTTGGCCAAATTGTTTTTAACGGGAAAGATCTTGAATTTGAACAATTCTTTGTGTGATTTGCTTCACGTGATTGGTGAGGGATTTACAACGTAGGCTCATGATTGGGATTTGGGTGGGTGCCTTTTCCTTCCTTTCATTTTTGGGTGTTGTCTTGGCTTTGGGCATTTGGTCCTCTCTTTGTGTTTCTTCCTTTCCCTTCTGCTGGATTGGTGCTTTTTCTTAATTGAACAATTTTTTTAATACAAAATTTGTAATTTTTTGAAATGTAGGTTGCTGTTGTTGTAGAAGAGCTCACCCCCGAGAAGGGCTTTACAATGTGTAAAACCATCATGATATCTTTTAGCTTTTTTTTCCATGGTACCCTCAGGGTATCAGTGGCCAGTAATTTTTTTTACAGTAAAAAAAAATGCCTGTCGGTGTATTAGGTTCTGTAAGCCAACCTAAAACTACACTACAAAAACCAAGCCAGTTTTTACTAGTGCCATGCCCCTCCAATAAGAGTGTTTTCTTCTTCTGCCCGGCGGCTCTGCCCCCACCCTTCCCCTGTTTTGTGTCAGTTTTTTCCATAATAAAACTCCTCTTTTCTGTTTTTCTTTTTTCTTATTTTGGCTTCCTTCTTCAACCCATTTCGCCTTATTTTTGGCCCTAGTAAGTCCATCTTTAGGATTCTTTTTTGGGATGGTTTATTTATTGCAGTGTATATTGACGGCCCCCCTCCCCCATTCCTTGACCCAAGAAAAAACCCTCCTCCTCCTCCTCCTCTTCCTCCATTGACTTTTAGGTCTTTAATTTTAGATTGACTTGTTGAAATATCCAATTGACTTTATCAATAGACATTATTGAGTTTTTTCTTCGTTTTCTTTGGGGGTTGGAACTTGTGGGGTCGACTTTTTTTTTTGGGGTTTTGGTGTTTAACTTATGGGGGGGGGGGGGCGAGAGGGGGGGATTAGGGGTTTATGGTTGGGGTTTGGGTAATTGGTTTTAACGTTCCTGCACTTTGAAT